>ERZ824473.308-NODE-308-length-93874-cov-19.300547_pt1 | contig 93874 bp, 63 predicted proteins | sample MGYA00519874_ERZ824473 | MGnify/ENA primary metagenome ERZ824473 (study PRJEB31778, sample SAMEA3449151) | human gut metagenome | biome: human gut; feature: human-associated habitat; material: faeces | place: United Kingdom | collected 2010/2012 ...
GAAAATCGTTGCCGCCGAAGCCAAACGATCTCCGCTATTTCCCAAGCATCTTCTTCACTTCGGCGGCGACCCGAAAATCGTTGCCGCCGAAGCCAAACGATCTCCGCTATTTCCCAAGCATCTTCTTTACTTCGGCGGCGACGGTTGCCCCGTTGTAGCCGAACTTCTCGTCGAGCACCTTGTAGGGGGCTGACCAGCCGAAGTGGTCGAGACCGTGGATCACGCCGTTCTCGCCCACAAGTCCCCGCAGGTTCACCGGAAGACCCGAAGTCATGCCGTAACGCGCAACGCCCGCAGGCAGCACGCTCTCCTGGTACGAACGAGGCTGGTCGCGGAACAGTCCCTCGCTCGGAACGTTCACCACGCGGACCGGAATGCCTTCGGCGGCCAGCAGTTCGGCACCTTCGATCAGCGTCGCAACCTCCGAACCCGTGGCGATCAGCACCGCGGCGGGTTTGGCGGCATCCATCACCACATAACCGCCCTTGGCGACCTGCGCAGCCTCCTCGCGGCGGCTGGACCCGAGCGTCGGCAGGGTCTTGATGTTCTGGCGCGAAAGCACGAGCGCCACGGGACGGTGTTCCTCGACGGCCAGTTTCCACGCCATGACGGTCTCGTCGCCGTCGGCCGGGCGCAGCACGAGCATCGAACGCTCGTCATGGTGGTTGCGCAGGTGCTCCATCAGGCGGATCTGCGCCTCGTGCTCCACGGGCTGATGCGTCGGCCCGTCCTCGCCCACGCGGAATGAGTCGTGCGTCCAGACGTAGACCACATGCAGACGCATCAGCGCCGAGAGGCGTACGGCGGGCTTCATATAGTCGGAGAACACGAAGAACGTGCCGCAGACGGGAATCACGCCGCCGTGCAGCGCCATGCCGTTCGCAACGCAGGCCATCGTCAGCTCCGAGACGCCCGCCTGGAAGAATTTTCCGGAAAAATCGCCCTTCTCGAATGCCTTGGTCTTTTTGAGAAAACCGTCGGTCTTGTCCGAATTCGAAAGGTCGGCCGAAGCCACGATCATGTTGTCGATCTTCTCCGCGAAGACGCCCAGCACCGTCGCCGATGCGGCGCGCGTAGCCACATCGACCTTCACCTCGATGGACTTATAGTCGATTTCGGGGAGTTTCCCCGCAAGGAAATCGTCGAGTTTGCGCGCCAGATCCTTGTGCTCCGCGCGCCACGACTTCTCGACGGCGGCCTGCTTCGCAGCCCACTCCCGGAGCGCTTCGCGGCGCTCGGCGAAGGCCTCGCGGCTCTCCTCGAAGATGGCGAACGGATTCTCCGCGTCACCGCCCAGATTCTTCACCGTAGCGGCGAAATCGGCCCCGGCGGCCGTCAGCGGCTGGCCGTGGGTCGAGACTTTGCCCTCGAAACTCTCCCCGGCGGGGCCTTTGGCGCCCTTGCCCATGACGGTATGGCCGATGATGAGCGTCGGACGCTCGGTCTCGCTCTCGGCAGCGACCAGCGCTTCGCGGATCTCATTGATGTTGTGTCCGTCGACCGACAACACGTTCCAGCCCCACGCCTCGTACTTCATGGCCACGTTCTCGGTCATCACCTCGTCGACCTTGGTCGAAAGCTGGATGTTGTTCGAGTCGTAGTACATCACGAAGTTCGACAGTCCCAGATGGCCGGCGATGCGGCCCACGCCCTGCGAGATCTCCTCCTCGACAGCGCCGTCCGAAATATAGGCATAGGTCTTGTGCGCCATCCATTCGCCGAAACGGGCGGCCATGAAACGCTCCGCAATGGCGGCTCCCAGGGCCATGGCATGTCCCTGTCCCAACGGTCCCGAAGTATTCTCCACGCCGCGCATCACGTCCACCTCCGGGTGTCCCGGCGTCACGCTGCCCCACTGGCGCAGCGACTGCAGGTCTTCGGTCGAATAGTGCCCGGCCAGCGCGAGCGTCGAATAGAGCATCGGCGACATATGGCCCGGATCGAGGAAGAAACGGTCACGGTAGGGATAAGCCATATTATCAGGGTCGTAACGCAGAAACTCGGTGAAGAGCACCGTGATGAAATCCGCGCCGCCCATAGCGCCGCCGGGATGTCCCGACTTGGCCTTCTCGACCATCGCGGCCGAAAGGATGCGGATATTATCGGCAACGCGCGTAAGTTTTGAATTCGTTGTAGACATGGAGTTAGTGTTTTATGCGTTTTAGCTGTTTATTTCCGGCAAAGATAGCCAAAAAGAAATTATCCAACTTGTTTAAGCTCCAAAATATTTGCTTTTTCTATCTTTTTCTTTGCGTAAGGCAAAGTGACGGTAAACTTCCGGGCGTCGGTCGAGGGGATGTCGAACATCGTGTCCATCATGATCGCCTCGCAGATCGAGCGCAGTCCGCGTGCGCCGAGTTTGAACTCGACGGCCTTGTCGACGATGTAGTCCAGCGCGTCGTCGTCGAAGGTGAGTTTCACGCCGTCGAGTTCGAACAGCCGCTTGTACTGCTTGACGATGGCATTCTTCGGCTCGGTGAGGATCGAGCGCAGGGCCGCGCGCTCCAGCGGCTGCATGTAGGTCAGCACCGGGAGGCGTCCCACCAGTTCGGGAATCAGTCCGAACGACTTGAGGTCCTGCGGCGTGACGTACTGCATGAGGTTCGAACGGTCGACGGGGTCGGCGTTCAGCCGCCCGTAGCCCATCGCACGGGTGTTCAGCCGCTGGGCGATCTTCTTCTCGATGCCGTCGAACGCGCCGCCGCAGATAAAGAGGATGTTGCGCGTGTCGACCTGGATGAATTTCTGCTCGGGGTGCTTGCGGCCGCCCTGGGGAGGCACGTTTACCACCGTCCCTTCGAGGATCTTCAGCAGCGCCTGCTGCACGCCCTCGCCCGAAACGTCGCGCGTGATGGAGGGGTTGTCGCCCTTGCGTGCGATCTTGTCGATCTCGTCGATGAAGACGATGCCGCGCTCGGCCTGCTCGACGTTGTAGTCGGCGACCTGCAACAGCCGCGAGAGGATGCTCTCGACATCCTCGCCCACGTAACCCGCTTCGGTCAGCACCGTCGCGTCGACGATCGTGAACGGCACTTTCAGCAGTTTGGCGATCGTGCGGGCCATCAGCGTCTTGCCCGTGCCCGTCGGGCCGACCAGCACGATGTTCGACTTGTCGATCTCGACCTCGTCCTCCTTCGGGACGTACAGCAGCCGTTTGTAGTGGTTGTAGACCGCCACGGACATATACCGCTTGGCGGCATCCTGCCCGATGACGTACTGGTCGAGAAACTCCTTGATCTGCGCCGGCTTGAGCAGCTCCTCCATCTTGAGCGGAGCCGCCGCGGGGCGCCGTCCCCGTTCGGAGGCGATGTCGTTGTCGAGGATGATCTTATAGCCGTTTTCGATACATTTGTTACAGATATTCGCGCCGTCCGAACCCTGGAACATGATCTCCACGTCCGTGCGCTTGGCGCCGCAGAACGAGCAGCAGTCGCCGCCGTTCTTGTTGTTATTCTTGTTCTGTGCCATGCGGTTTACTTGTCTCGTTTGGAAAGCACCTCGTCGATCAGTCCGTAGTCCTTCGCCTCGCGGGCCGACAGCCAGTAGTCGCGGTCGGCGTCCTTCTCGATCTTTTTGACCGGGACGCCCGAGTGGACCGAGAGGATTTCGTACAGTTCGCGCTTGGTTTTCAGAATCTCGCGCGCCGTGATCTCGATGTCCGAGGCCTGACCCTGCGCGCCGCCCAGCGGCTGGTGGATCATCACCCGCGAATGCGGAAGCGCCGAACGCTTGCCCTTGGCACCCGCCGTGAGCAGCACGGCGCCCATCGAGGCGGCGAGTCCCGTGCAGATGGTCGCCACGTCGGAGTTCACCAGCTGCATGGTGTCGTAAATGCCCAGTCCGGCCGAAACCGACCCGCCGGGCGAGTTGATGTAGATCTGAATGTCCTTCTCGGGATCGACCGATTCGAGGAACAGCAGCTGGGCCTGGATGATATTGGCCGCGTCGTCGTAGATCGGCGCGCCGAGGAAGATGATGCGGTCCATCATCAGGCGCGAGAAAACGTCCATCGTGGCGATGTTCAACTGACGCTCCTCGATGATCGTAGGCGACACGTAGGCCGCGCTTACCGACTGGAAATCATGCAGTTTCAGCGAACTGATCCCGCAGTGGTTCCGTGCGTATTTTTCAAATTCTGACATAGTCGTATTTATTTACTCTTCATATTCCACTGGTTAGAAGCGCGGAAAACCGCCGCAGGCACTCCGAACTTCCTGTCGCCCTAAAAACCCGCTTTTTAAGCGGGCGCGGAAAACCGCCGCAAGCGCCCGGCCTCCTGCCGCCCTCAAAACCCGCTTCTTAAGCGGGTAAAGCACAAAGGACTTTGCAAACATCACGCCTGCAAAGTCCAAAGATAGATAAAAATCCGCGAAACTTAAAGCTCCTTCGCCAATTTAGCGAAATCGTCCGCAGATACGGCTTTTTCAGTTACCTTGACCTTCGATTTGACATCCTCGACGACCTTCACCTCATAGAGCTTCTCGTAAATCTTCTGGCCCTGATCCTTGTCGGCGAGAATCTTCTCGGCGTAACCCTCCAGCATGTCGTCCGGCGCCGAGGGCATGCCGTACTGTGCAAACTGCGAGGCGGCCAGCGCCTTGGCTTCGGAGAGCGCCTCCTCCTTCGAAACGGTGATGCCGTCGGTCTTGATGAAGTGCTTCTGGAGGTAGTTCCAGGTGAACATCTTCAGGAACTGGTCGAAATCCTTCTCGATGTCCTCCATCGAGAACTTGCCCTCGTTGATCGTGTAGAGCCAGCGCTTGAGGAACGCCGCGGGCATCTTCAGGTCGGCTTTCTTCACGAGGTAATCGCGCACCTGCAACGTAAAGAGGTAGTCGCTCTCGCGGCGCAGTTCGGCCTCGATCTGCGCGTCGATGAACTTGTCCAGCCCGGCTTCATCCGTAACGCCGCCCTGCGGGAAAGCCATCTTGAAGAACTCCTCGTTCAGCTCCGGCTCGGCGAACTTGCGGATTTTGGTGATCTCCAGTTCGAATTCGGGGTTGATGCCCTCCAGTCCGTCCTCCTTGACCTGCAGGCAGGCGGCACGCTGGGCGGGATTTTTATAGAGTTCGTTGATATTCACCTTCATCTTGTCGCCCACCTTCTTGCCGATGAAAGGCTTGCGGCCGGCCTCGTCCATCGAGATCAGGCCCACGTAAGCGTCCGCCACGTTCATCTCGCCGTTGTCGAGCGTCACCGACAGCGCCTCGTCCGAAGTCACCTTCTCGGCGTCCACCAGGCGGCCGAAGCGGCGCAGGTAGTTCGAACGGTAGTCGTCGTGCATCTTCTTGTCGACCTTGATCTTGTTGTAGGTCAGCTTATCCTTGTCGGAAAGTTCCAGCTTGATCTCGGGAGCCTCGCCGATCTCGAACACGAATTCGAACTCGGTGGCGTTGTCGAAATCGAAGTCGCCCTGCTCCTCCGCGGGGATCACGTCGCCCAGGTAGTCGATGCCCTCCTTCTGGAGATACTCGAAAACGGCGTTCGAAGCCTGACGGTAGGACTGCTCGGCCAGGACGCCCTTGCCGTACATCTTCTTGACGATGCCCATGGGGACCATGCCCGGACGGAATCCGGGGATGTTGGCCTTGCGCTTGTACTCGCGCAGGGACTTTTCGACCTCCTGCCCGTAATCCGCCTCGCCGACAGTCACGCGGATCAGCGAGTTATTCTCACCGCGTTGTTCTCTTACAATGTTCATAATGAATGAATTATATTTGTTATTCTTCGTATTTCCGTTCAGAATCGGGAGGCAAAGATACGAAATTATTCCATTTCCGGCAAGACATTACCCGTATAATATGGTCAAATTATGATATCTGGTTTGCTTTTCCTACCTTTGGGGTCGTAACGCCCCTTTTGCCGGCCGGAAGGTTTTACCCAACCGTGCGCAATTCCGTTTTGATCCCATCCGACTTTTTCGTATCTTTGAGATAGACTGGTGGCATTAATTTCATCACCAGCGAAGTAGAAGAATTTTGCAAGAGAAAGGGCAACGGATAAGTAAGCCTAAAGCGTTCGGAATCGCTCTGTTTCTCATGCTGTCAAACAACTCTATATAGTATTGCAAATATAGATATTTTTGAGAAATAAAAGTATCGAGACACTGTTTTCTCAAATGATTTTTGCGGACGAACTATATAAAGTTTCGCGATAAGAAGCGGTCATCTCTTCGATCAAAGAATATCTAAAAAAACTGAAAAATGCACCGATCGGATATTCGTTGATATGCGCATTTGTAAAGAATGTGTGTTCGCATCGGAACAATCGAAGCAGTTCGGATTATCACCCATTCTCTTGATAGGCTTTCGGCGAACACCCGACCTTCTCCCTGAAATACTTTCCGAAGAAGGATTGATTGGCGAAGTTGAGCATATCGGCGATCTGCTGCACGGTATATTTGCGGCTTTTGAGCAAGGCTTTCGCCTCGAGAATGACGAAGTCGGTGATCCAGTCGCCGGCAAAGCGGCCGCTTACCCTGCGAACGACCTGCGACAGATATTTGGGCGTCACACACAGCACATCGGCATAATAGGATATACTGCGCTCCTTTATGTAGCTTTTCCGTACTTCGTCCATAAACTGCGTGTAGAGTTCCTGTTGCCGGCCGCTTTTCACTTCCGTTTTTTCATTGCCGGAATCGGCAGCGAGCAGATATTTGTAGCAATTATAGATCAGCACTTGCGTATATCCGAGCAACGCCCCCTTACGGAACGGATTGTCTGTTTCAGCAATCTTCGCCTTCATCAATCGGTAAATCACCATCAACTCTTCCATCGCCTCGAACGGCAAATGCCAGAGAGGCGAGGCGTACAGGCGGCGTTGCAGTGACATCGTAGCCTCGATCTGAAGCGCGGTCTGAAAGTATTCGGGAGTGAAAGCGATCACGGCGATTCGGGCATCGTCGCTCATCCCCCGGTACTCCCCGATGGTTCCATTCTGAACAACCAGAACATCATTGGTCCGAAGTTCGAAATCCTGCAAATTGACTTGAGCTCGCATTTGTCCTGCCAAACAGAGCAAGGCGACCGTAAAGGAGAGTTTGACCGGATGGTTTACAAATTCGAAATCCGTATCCGATTGTTCCGACGTTTCGTTGAAATTATCTATCAGAATGAATTCATTGTTTAAATGAACCGCCGCGCTTTCTGCGGACAATCGGATCAGATCGAAATCCCAATAAGCCTGTTTCATATTTTAATCATTTAACCTTTCGATGAGCAAATATATGTGTTTTTATCCATATAATACCGAATTGTCATCCATTAGGATAAATCGTCATTCCATTCGACGATACGACACTTCGGATAAATAGAGAACTTTGCAGCGAAATAGAAAATAATCATTAAAAACCGATAGAAAGAAATGAAAAGATTGATTACAACGGTTCTCGTCGCCGGCACGCTCTGCGCCTGCGGCGCTCCGCAGCACGAGAACTCCGTGCTGCGGAGCGTCGAGCTGACCACGCCCGTCTCGATGCAAGCGACCCGCATGAAATGTTATCCCGGCATCGTCCGCGAAGCCCATACCATCGGATTGGGGTTCAAAACGGCCGGACAGATCGAACGCATCTGTGTAAAGGAGGGCGATTACGTCCGGCGAGGGCAACTGCTCGCCGAGCTGGATGCCGCCGACTATCGGTTGGGCGTCGAGGCGTTGCAGATTCAATACGACCAACTCGAAGAGGAGGTAGCGCGCACGAAGCAGCTTTTCGACCAAAAGAGCATCTCGGTCAACGATTACGAAAAGGCGGTCGCCGGACTGAAGCAGTTGGGGGTGGAGTTGCAGGCGAACAAGAACAAATTGGACTACACGAAACTTTATGCGCCGACCGACGGATACGTGCAGGCCGTGAACTTCTCGCCTGCGGAGATGGTCGATGCGGGTACGTCCCTGTTCACGCTGCTGGACGTATCGCATATGGAGGTCGTAGCCGATATACCGGCTGCCGAATACCGCCAGCGCGACAGCTTCGTCCGTTACCGTTGCAAGGCCGACGGCATCGACGGGGAGCTGCCGATGAAGTTGCTGAGCCTCACGCCGAAAGCCGACGGCAACCAGCTCTATCAGTTGCGGATGACCTTTGCCGGACAGCCCGACAAACGGCTGACGGCAGGCATGAACGTGGAGGTCGGCATCGTCGTAGAGGATACAGCCTCCGCTCGCGGGATTGCCGTGCCGCTGTGCGCGATTTTCCGCGACAATGAGACCGGCGAACCGTGCGTGTGGGTTTTCGGGGCGGATTCCACCGCCCGCAAACGTCCCGTCGTACTCGGCGGAACGGATACCGAAGGCCGTGCCGTCGTCGTCGAAGGGCTGACGGGCGAGGAGCGTATCGTGCGGGCGGGCGTTCATGTGCTTCGGGACGGAGAGCGTGTGCGTGTCATCGAGAAACCGAGTAAAACCAACGTAGGAGGATTGCTGTAATGAAGATGACCGAATTTTTCATGCGGCGGCCGGTGCTGTTCTGGTCGCTCATGGCGGCAATCGTGATTGCGGGCGTGCTCGCATTCGTGCAGATGCCTAAATTGGAAGATCCTGCCGTTTCAGGTAAGCAGGCGATGGTGGTGGTCGCGTGGCCGGGAGCCAGTGCGCACGATGTGGAATTAGACGTGGCGCAGCTTATGGAGGACGAATTGCGCGCCCTGCCGAATGTCAAGAAGGTAAAGACCGAGTGTCGGAACGGTTCGGCGATGTTCACCGTCGAGTTTCAGATGACCGTGCTGGAAAAGGAGCTGGAGCAATATTTCGACCTGCTCCGCCGCAAGGTAAACGATGTCGCGTCGCGTCTTCCGCAGGGGTGCTACGCTCCGGTGGTGGTAGACGATATGTCGGATGTCTACGGTATTTTCTATGCCCTTACGGCCGACAGTTACGATTATCCCGAAATGTACCGCTATGCCAAATACCTCCGCCGCGAACTGCTCGACGTGAAGGGCGTCAAGCGCATCAACATCATCGGTGGCCGCGACGAGGTAATCAACATCGTACTCTCCAAAGAACAGATCGCCCGCAACGGCATCGTTCCCACACAGATCATATCGGCCTTGCAGGCGGCCGGCAAGAAAGTCGATGCGGGGAAATACGCCAGCGGCGACGAGCGGATCGCGCTCTACGTCGATTCGGCCGTCGAAAACGAGGAGGACATCCGCAACCTGACGATTCGGACGCTGGACGGAAAGTCGATGCGTATCGGCGACATCGCCCGCGTGGAGCGCACTTTCGCCGAGCCGCAGCGGAACGGATTTTTCGTCGACGGGAAACCCGCATTGGCCATCTGCGTGGCGATGGAGACATCGGCCATCGTTCCCGACGTGGGTGAGGCGGTCGATGCCCGTCTGGCTGAAGCGATGAAGCGTGTCCCCGCCGGACTGGAGACCGAAAAGATCTTTTTCCAACCCGACAAGGTGGATGAGGCGATCTCCTCGTTCATGTGGAACCTCGTCGAATCGGTCGCCATCGTCATTCTGGTGCTTATCTTCACGATGGGACTGCGCAGCGGCCTGATTATCGGATTCGGGCTGGTGCTCACGGTCGCCGTGTCATTCCCCATCCTGCTCGTCTGCGGCACGACGCTGCAACGCATCTCGCTCGGGGCGTTCATCGTGGCGATGGGTATGCTGGTCGACAATGCCGTCGTCATCATGGACGGCATCCTGATCGACCAAAAACGGGGACTTGCTCCGAAAAGCTATCTCTACCGCATCGGGCGCAATACGGCCATGCCGCTGTTGGGCGCTACCGTCATTGCCGCTTCGACGTTCCTCTGTGTATACCTTTCGCCCGATACGGCCGGAGAATACGCCAAAGACCTCTTCTTGGTATTGTGCGTCAGTCTGCTGACAAGTTGGGTGCTGGCTTTGGTGCAAGTTCCCGTCTGCGCCAAGTCATGGCTGCCGAAACGGGAAAAATCGACCAAAAGCGGATCGGATGCGGTCATGAACTCGCCCGTGCATCGCGTCGTGCGGCGCACGATCGCGCTGCTAATCGACCGCAAGCGCACGACCATCGTTGCGGCGTTCGGTGTGCTGTCGCTCTGCATCTTCGGCATGACGAAGGTAAAGAACCTCTTTTTCCCCGATTTCGACTACAAACAGTTCGTCGTCGAGTGCTTCTTTCCCTCGGCATCTGACGCCAATATAGTACGCGACCGGCTGCTGACGATGAGCGACCGGCTTATGGAGAATCCCGCCATCGACCGTGTGGCCATCAGTCAGGGCAGTGCCCCTGCCCATTACTGTCTGGTGCGCCCCATAACCTCGGGCGGCGACTGCTACGGCGAACTCATCGTGGACTGCAAGGATTACCATACGGTTTTGGAGCAAATTCCTATTATGCGGCAACAACTCCGCGAACAATATCCCGATGCCTATATCCGCATCCGCAAGTACAACTTTTCGATAACGACTTCGCATACCGTCGAGGTGGAGTTCACAGGCCCAGACCCTGCCGTGCTGCGCGATTTGAGTGCGCAGGCCGAAGCCGTCATGCGCCGCTCGCCCTACGTGGATGCCTATTCGGTGCAGAACAACTGGAAACCTACGGGCAAATCCTTCGTGGCCGAATACGTGCAGCAGGACGCCCTGCGTTCCGGCATCGTGCGCGGCGATGTGGCGGGTGCGCTGTTGGCTGCGACGGACGGGATGCCCGTCGGCGTATTGAACGATCAGGAACGCATGGTAACGCTCAACCTGCAAGTCCGCAACAGCGACGGCAGCCGTATCGGCAACCTCGAAGAGATACCGGTTTGGAGCATGATGAATGCCCGTCTGTCGAACGAAGAGCTGCAAGGGGCACTCTCCGGCGGCAAGGCGATGAGCGAGTTGCAGGACAAGGTGTTCCGCTCCGTACCGCTCGGAAATGTCGTCGATCATGTGCGGCTCGATTGGGACGAAGATGTCGTCCTGCGACTCAACGGCCGGCGTGTCATCGAAGCGGAGTGCGACCCCGATCCCGACCGCGACGATGCCACGCCCGCCAAAGTCGTCGCTTCGATTCGGGACGAAATAGAGGCTATCCCGCTGCCCGAAGGCTACACGATGCGCTGGGTGGGCGAAGGCGAAATACAAGGCGAGGCAATCGGCAATCTGATGAAATACGTGCCGATAACCCTCTTTCTTATTTTGGTCATCCTGCTGTTGCTGTTCAACAGTTGGCGCAAGGTAATCCTTATCCTGCTCTGCCTGCCGTTCGTCTTCTGCGGCATTACCCCCTCGCTGCTGTTGAGCGGTCAGCCGATGACCTTCATGGCCATCATCGGCATGATGGGACTGATCGGCATGATGGTCAAGAATGCCATAGTGCTCGTGGACGAGATAGGCCACCTCCAAGCCGAAGAGAAAGCCGCACCCTACACCGCCGTCGTGGAGGCCACCGCATCGCGTGTGCGCCCCGTACTGATGGCATCGCTGACGACCATCGTCGGCATGATTCCGCTTGTCGGCGACCCGATGTACAGCTCGATGGCCATCACAATTATGGGCGGCCTTACGGTCGGCACGGTCATTACGCTCGTCCTGCTGCCGCTTTTCTATGCGGCATTGTTCCGCATTCGTAAACCTGCAAACGCATAAAACAATGAATAAAAAACAGATAATCACTACCTGCTGTGTCGTTTTACTTTCCGTTTCCGGCGCATCGGCACAGCAGCAGCTTCGGATTTCGCAGGCCGAGTGCCGCGAAATGGCACTCGCACATAGCGAGGATCTGCAACGGTCGGAAAACGCGCTACGTCAGGCGGAACTCGACCGCAAAATCGCCAAAACAGCATTCTTGCCCAACGTCGATGCTTCGGCGACAGGGGCTTATGTACTGCCCGACATGGATATGATGGGAATGAAATTGCGTATGCGCGGCACTTATATGGCCGGCATCAACCTGACGCAACCCATCTACACGGGAGGCAAAATCACGACCGGCCACCGTTTGGCCCGTATCGGCGAAGAGGCTGCCGCCGAGCAGCTTCGCATGACCCGCATGGATGTGTTGGTCGAGGCCGACAATGCCTATTGGACCTATATCGCCGTCGGTCGTAAAGTGCGTATGCTGGAGAGCTACCACGCACAAATGGATACCTTGTACCGTCAGACGGCGGCGGCGCTTGCGGCGGGTATGGCGACCGAGAACGATCTGTTGCGCATCGACGCCAAACGCAGCGACATCCGTTATCAATTGCAGAAAGTGCAGAACGGAGCCGACCTGTGCCGGATGTCGCTTTGCCGTATCGTGGATGTGAATTTTGACACCCAAATAGAGGCGACCGATACGGCTTTTGTCACCTCGCAGCCCGACCGGCTTTCGGCCGAAACGGCAGCCCGACCCGAACAGCACCTGCTCGAAAAGCAGGTCGCAGCCCAAAAGGAGCAGATTCGTATGGCTCGTGCCGATATGCTGCCTACCGTCGGGCTGTCGGTCGGCTACTCCTACTACGGCAACCTCAAACTCAACGGTACGGCCGATGCCGGAGGCGGGACGATGGTTCCCTACTCGCAGAAATTCCGCGACGGCATGGGGTTGGCCATGCTTTCGGTGAAGATTCCGATTTTCCATTGGGGCGAGAGCCGAAAAAAGGTACACAAGGCGCAGTATGAACTGCGGAATGCCGAACTCGATCTGCAAAAGAACAGCCGTCTGCTCGACATCGAGGTACGGCAGGCAATCCAAAACGTGCAGGACGGTTTTCTGCTGATCCGCACGGCTGAAACCGGCCTGCAACAAGCGTCCGAAAACCTGCGCGTCATGCGCAACCGCTACGCGGCGTCGATGGCTCCGCTGACCGACCTGCTCGATGCACAATCGCAGTGGCAGCAGGCCGAAAGCAATCTGATCGAAGCGCAAACCCAATACAAAATCTATGAAACGGAATACCTTCGGGCGACGGGGCGGTTGGAGTAATCGACTCCATAACAAGATAAAAAAGAGGTTATATAATGTTTGTTTTTGTTGGAACCCTCGAAAAGGATGTCGAGAAGAAGCTGAAAAAGATAGAGTGTTCCGATTTGAATATCTTGAAAAAATCATTGGAGGCATCGCTCGTTCTGGGCGATGCCTTTCAGCGAATGCGGGATTTCGTTGCGACCTACACATTCAAGAACGAAGCCGAAGAAATTCGATTCTTCAAGGAAATAAAGCCTCGCTTGTTTTATCGCCTGCTTTACTATCGCAAGGTCTACAACATTGAGATGAATCGCCCCGTAGGTATAGAATCCCAACGGGCGTATTTGAATGACGAATTGGCAGCCATCAACCGATACAACAACAAACGATCCGATTTCATTCATTACTATCGTTCGGGACTTACTCATTTGGACTCACTCTACTATCTGCGAGGTCGTGTAGATACGGCATTGTATCTCGAATCGTTCCATTACGAGCGTGATCCGAAATTTTCGACCAACGCCGATTTCAAGGTAGCAAAACTATTAGCCAATGAACTGCTGTCGGTATATCTGAAAGGTGAGCTGGAGGTCCTGGAATATATCAAACCTCATATATCGGACGCAGATTCGCTGCCCGTGGTACGTCTGACATGGCAGGACAGCAAAAACGGATTTGATAGAGTTGATTTACATGCTCGATAGCAAGCGAAGTTTCGGCAATGTTCCTCTCACGCAGTTGGCAGCTTATATCGCCAACGTCTTCAATATCCAACTCGATACAAATCTTTCACGTACCTTCTGCGACATGAAATTGCGCAACAATTCTACTCCGTGGATCGACAAAGCAAAACAAACCCTGTTGCAACGGATACGGACATGGAGGCCGAAGAACAAGAAATAACAGAAAAATTGCCATCGCTTTCTGAATTCTTCGCAAAGCGCCACGATTCGTCGGCCGACAGCGGCCAGTTCGCGCGTTTCATTCTCCAATTTGTAGAGCAACGCGAGTGCTTTTCGTTCCGAGAAATGCGTGTGCAGCAGTTTCACGATCTGGTTGTAGTTCGTTCCTATGGCTCGGAATTGGGCGTGAAACTGCGTCAATTTGGCGACGTATTCCAGCGTTCCGCGATCGGTCTTAATCACACGGAACACATCGCCGAAGACCCGGGCTTTGATAAAAGTCGCTTTCGACAATAGCCCCGATTGCTCGTACATTGTCAGAAATCGGGCGTGTTCCGTGTCGGTAAACCGCACCATGACACAATGCGAGGCGGTATCCGTTTTTGCGGGGCGTCCCCCTCGACCTCTGCGAGTCGGTCTGTTTTTCTCCATAATCGAAATTTTACGGTAAGGTCATCGCCTCGCCGAGTTTGAAAATTGCGATTCTTTCGTGGCGGAGCCGCCTATCGAAAAGCGCCGACTTCGGAGGTGCTTTCTCCCCTTGCGGGCAAGCTGTTTTCCGTTACGGAAATAGTTTCGGGTAACGGAAAACACAGCTTGCTGTTTGCCCTTTGCAAACAAGACCGTCCGCTTGTCGGACGGCTTGTCGAACCTGCCGCCGTAAAGACGGGCAAGGCGGCTTCCATTCCGCGTCGGAATCGTTACAGCGGCAAAGATACCGACCTATTCAATCGGCTGTATAACATGAAATTGTGCCGCTCGCTGCCACTTCGCTGCCACAAGCATCCATAGCGAAAAGCGAGCTTATAAGGGAGCCTGACAAGTGCTTTCTTTGCCCTTGCAATCGGCTATACGACCGATGATACAGCCGACCGAACATACAATCATATGTCTGTCCTGCCGGCCGGACGACCGAACATCCGGTTGTCGGGTTATCCGGCTGACTGCACGGCTACATGAATGGTTGTCCGGTCATACGGTCAGCCGGTCAAACGATAAAACGATCATCCGGTCATACAACCGACGATAGGACCGTATGTCCGGCCGATAAGATGATCGATCGGATAGCCGACCGGCCGACTGGCTGGCTGACCGACTGAATAGCTGTAAATACGATCAACCTTATGTATAACTGTAAAAACGATTGAATAATGGAAAAGAAAAATTTGTGCGTGGCATTCTCCACCCAAAAAAGCAGAGCCGGCATGCCCACACTACCGCGCCGAGCAGCAGCCACGCCGTCCGACTCGGCCCTATGTCAAGTGGAAGGGTGGAGGATTTCTGTTTCCGTTTATTTTTCTCTGTGCTTCTCATAACCTTCGACTTTTTTTATATGCCTTAGCGGAGCCGGTACGGATGGAATCTGTTTCGGGAGCTCGGAAGGTTCGGAATCCGCTCACGACAAGATTTTTGCGGAAAATACGCTTCACCCAAAGGGCGTAAGGAAGATTTTCCGCAAAACCACCGTGCGGCCCGATCTTGTAAGAGCGCCGATTCCGGGAATACCTTCGCTGCCGATAACAGATTCCATCCGGCACCGGCCCGCGCAGACAGAACTGAACGAGGAGAAGGTTAGCGGAGAGAAGTACAGAGAAAAACATGGGGCCGTGAACATATCCCATCTTCGTTTACGGCCTAAGGACGACGGTCAGTTCAAGTATATAAATGGGCCGAGTAACTTATATCGTTAGGCGGCCCCTAAGTTAATATTCCATTTTCTCTATCTTCGTTCGCAGGTCTTCTTTGAGCGCCATATCTTGATATTCGGCACTTAAACTATCGAATATCTCGGCAATGACCGGATAAGTAAATCTGATTCGATCTGCATATTGCTTGTATTTCATGGATTCTGCTTTCTCCAATGAGCCTCCTTCCAAAGCGGGCCGGACAGTTACACCTCGTTTATTGATTAATCTTGTCCGAAATCCGCTGTTTATATCGGAATTATTCAGATTTTCAATAATTTCACAAATCGCTTTCGGGGGATAACCGTTTATTTCTGGATAATTGGCAAGCAGTTCTCCGATAGTGTGATCAACATGTGTCAGTTTATGCGCTTTTGCTCCTAATTTGCGTAGTTCCTGAATATATTTGTTCAAACCGCATTCATCTATCTTGTATCCCTTATCAACGCATGGAATTCGTCGCAGATCCCACAATATATCGAAAGCAAGACGTGCGTAAATCCGTTCATTCCTTTGCTCCATCTTATTCAACTCACTTTGTCGCTCTGCCGGATCTGAAGATAGATACGCATAATTCAAAATATACATTAAACTCTGTGGATTCGACATGAGTTCGTCTATCAGTCGAATTTTCGTGGAATGGCCATAGTGTTTCAACAAGTTATAAAAAATAAATTCTATAAGGAATAGTTTCTCCGTAGCGACGTCGGCCCGTTTGTCTAAGGCAACAATAATCTCACTTAACTCATATCGGAATTCAATCTTATCACCAGGAGGATGGGATATTATTCCTAATATCGTATCGACAATGAGTTGAGATGGAATCGATTGAGTTTTCAGAGTGTGATAGATAATATTGATGGATTCCTCATAACGGTGCGCGGTATTAAGTTTATTGATAAGGAAGATATTATCTTCCTTTTTTTCATAGACACCAATTTGTGCATGTTCCCAATAATTTAATTGGGCCGATGCTGGAAGCGTTTCGATATATTGCCATATTGTTTCCGATGTATGTATAGACGTTACGGCTAAAAGAATGCCATCCTCGAATGCGTCGAATTTTAATGATTTAATTTTATCTATGAATTTTTGAACGCCGAATCGCACGACATAATTACAAAAGAAACCTCGTGCAAACTGCTTTAAGACTTCAGACGCAGATTTAACGATATTCAATATTTCGTTGAAATCTTTTTGCTTGCATATGTGGGCATATGTTCCGCCGACAATGTATGGACATCCGACGATTTGAGAAAGTTCGTATATTCCGTTTATCCCATGAATTTTATAAATTTCCCGTAGTGCATTACTGCGAATTTTTAGCTGTTCCCTGTAAAGCGAGGGGAGATCATGATCTTTTCGATTTATCCCCAATGACTCCAAACAGAAATCTTTAAACATCCAACGATATTTCTGGATGGGATCTCGTGCCTCGATTTCTTGCAACAGATATTCCCATTTATTTATTTCATCCGACCCCAAAGCCCATTTGGCATCCGGATATGATTTGTGATGATATATCGTATCGCGTATTTTATCCGTTATAGCATAGTTGTCGATGAAATTAGTTTTATTGCGAAGGATATATCCGAATAATAACGCCCTGTTTGCTTCTCCTATCGATGATTGATCGGCAAGTTCAAGCACGTCGCACACTTGCTCTTCCGATAAGTCGCAAATATCGACCATCAGTCGGCAAATATGATTTATGGCGATTATTACGTCTCCTTGCATTGGTTGCGGTCTCTCTTGTCCGAATCTGCGCCAGCGCATAGGATATGTAGGACAAAGTGTACTTCTATCCCATTCATTAACAAGCTTTTTACATAATCTGAAAATTTGTTCGGGATATTTTTTCGATAAGGTGGTTAATATTTCAAGTCTTTGCTCGATAGACGCATATGTTTGGGGATACCAAACGGTATATGTCGTTTGCAATGAATTGATCGGTTTATCGGCCGTATTCAGCGTGTTCTCTATAGATGACAGTTCCAAGAGAATCTGACAGACAGGCAATAGCAAGTCTGTCTCCCATAAAAGCATATTGAAAGATTGGAGAATCTCCGTATAATTTTCTCCGGGACCAAAAATATCGACCGTATCGCTTTTGGGGGTAAATAACCGCCTTATGATAGAATCTTTTTTCTCAATATCATTCCTTATATAATTGACATAGCAACGCGGTGCGGCTTCTGCAATAAGATGAAGCACACGCTTGTTGGAATACCACCATTCTATCGTAGATTTATTGAGAATATCTCGAATTAAAGAATCTATCCATACATTTCCTCGCTGGAGAGTTTGTAGAGTCGTGGATTCACTGATTAAGGAAATCAATATCGCACTTTGAAATATTCCCTCTTTGAGCCATCCGGAATAGTGTTGTTTGTTTTCCCAGAATCGCAATGATGTTGAGACGAGTTTTTCAGTAGCATCGGGGTCATTGTCCTCTGTTATCTGATTGACTGTATATTCGTAATTGGTGAAATCAGTTATCGAAATATGATTACTTGCATGCCAAAAAGCATCGTATGGAGATATGATTCTCCACGCTCCATCAACTGTTACTAATGGAGAGTCGTTACTGTTGAGCCATCGCTGTAACTTAGCCGAATATTTATCGTATGGTTCACCGGCTAACTTGGCTATTATTTCTTTATCACCTTCAGACTTATCGTGCCAGCGTCCGACAAGTATCGCAGGAATCAAGTCCCGAACATTCTCTGGTTTCGCCCATTCGGGGCATGTAAGGTCGAATTTCAGCCGCCGTCTTAAAATTGTTATGTTGCGAACGGTTTCTTTTGATAATTGCTCAGCATATTCACGCTGTATTCCGCTCGATTCCAAAGAATCGATGAATTTATCCCGATCTATTTCCGGTAAAGAGATCAACTCATTTACTTTCGGAACTTCGGCAATACTTGTCGCATAAATGATTCGATGCCCTTTTTGTGTGGCATAAATGTGATTCTTGTGACCGACATTCGCAATAAATATGAGATCATCATATTCTTCAATCAATCGTTCCAACACATCCTCATTTTCGACGACTAAACATTTGTCTTTCAGCTCTTCCGCTTGAGGATGACGGATAATACAAGCGACAGCGAACGCCAAAGATTCTTCTTGGACCATTGATTGAATGATAGATATGGATGGCCGTTGTAGATTCTGATATATTTTCTCTTGTTCGTTTTCTCGTCCACCAAGAAGTATATCAGGATTTAACTTTATTTCAGGTCCAGTCGCCCATTTTTCCCCAAACGTATCTATTGTGTAAACTTTAATTAAAGGTTGGTGGTGGATATATTCGGCAAACCATAATGCAACAACAGGGCATAATGATAGCCAATCCTCCAACTCGACGGCAGTCAAGACAATGACGTTTTTCCAAATATGTGCATCCCTCTTTTCTTGCGCCCAATTTTCTGCTCCATTCCAGATCCGAGGAGTTACGAAAACATAGGTTGCAGATTGTGGTTCAAAACCTAAAGTATTTTCAGTTCTTTTGGCGTAATCTTCATCGGCCTTGCTTTTCGGATTCGCATTTGTCCCACATTCCCATAGAGACAAACCGGATTCGATACTATATACACGGGCTTGCGATTCAAGGATTCCATCCCATCCGGTCAAATATACGGCATCTCCAGACGGAAATCGGAATCGAGTTATTGCAGATGCTGGTACAGTCGCCCGAATCAGTCGCCCGACTAATTCCGGTAAGATACTTTGGGCATCACGCCTATCTGCCCACTGCTTTATATCGTTTGCTGTAAACCATTTCATAGTGAATTCTTTTTATAACGTTTTTCGCTCTCCATAAAGCAGGTTCATCCACATGGCGAACAGTTTGTCCGTCACCGAAAAGACCTTGTTGATTTCGGTAATGATGTCTTTTTCGAGCAACTTCTTCATCGCCGATTGTACGGAGCTCGCTGATGTCAGGCTGTGGCGCTTGATGAATTCAGCCGAGGTGATGCGCGACGCTTCGCCGTCTTTGGCGATGGCGTACAACAATTCTTTTTGCTTTTCGGGTATGTTCGACAATATCTCACGGAAAATCGTATCGTTCGAGGCAACCATGTTGTCGATGGCCGCCCGTATGGTTTCAAGCGAGCATTCTTCACCTTCGGGCGTATCGGCAAAGGCTTCGTTGAACGTCTTTTGAATATAGTAGGTGTGCCCCTTGAAAAGGTCATACACCTTTCCCACGTTTTCTGTAGCTATTCGCCGGTTGCGTTTCTCAAAATGACCGACGATAAACGGAATATAGATTTCCGGCCCGATCGCTTTCAGTTCCAATATATCCGCGCTATGGTAGAACGGACGGGCTGCCGACGTGAACATCTCCTGCATCATGTGCCGTTCGCTGCCGGCGAAGATGAAATGGCTGTTGTGCAACTTCTGAATATGAGTTCGTAACAGCGCCTCGATATTTTTCTCTGGATATTTGGCGATCTGCTGGAATTCGTCGATTGCCACGACGCACGGCTTATCCGCATCGGTGAGGTATCGGAAAATTTCATTCAACGTATATTCAGGTCGGTCGATGTCGCCCAGCTCCACGTTGAACGTCGGAGTGCTCGTAATGGGATCGAAGCCGAATTTGCCGCTGATGGATTTGAGCGTCCGGATAAACAGATCGGACATCTTGCGGCTGCGAGGCAGGAGCGTTTCGTAGATTTCGCGTCCAAGTAGATAAGTGAACTCCCGCAGGCTCGACGTGTGCAGAATGTCGATGAAGAACGTGTAATATTCATTGGCGATTTCGGGCTTGTCGTAGCAGAATTGAATCAATCCTGTTTTTCCCATGCGGCGCGGCGAAATGATGACCATGTTGTTCCCGTTGGTAATGGATTTGACAAGCCGTGCCGACTCCTGCACGCGGTCGCAGAAATATTCCGATTCTATTTTGCCCGTTACGATGAACGGATTTGTTATTTTGGCCATATAATCGCTGTTTTTTACAAAAGTAATTATTCTGCATGAATTATGCAAATCAAATAATTGCAATAGCTGTTATTGTTACTTGCTATTTCAGTTGAGTACCCCTCCGTTCGTCGGTATCTTTCACACGATTTCCGGTGTTGTTGCCCGTCCGATAATCCATCTGCGGAATACCTCCGCTTTTTCGGATTTAAGCCGGAACGCCAGCGCCGTTATCATTTCGAGATTGTACCGCTCGACAAGATTTCCGTTTCGGCTGCGCGTGCGGAGGAAAATACTGTCTTCATCCAGAATGCCGCTTTTGAGTATTGAGCGGATATTGGCACTTACGGCAGAAGTGAATACCCCGAACAAGTTGGCGATTTGGGCTTGTGTAAGCCAAATGCCGTTTGCACTGGGGCGAATCATTACCCGTCCGTTCTCGATCGTTATGGGTTGAGTTTTCATAGATGCTTGTTTTTATCGGTTGCTTGCATTTTTGTTTTCATTTGTTTGCTGCGGTTCTTCATAAAGTTCGAGTTTTCGACTTGCGGAGAGTTGTCTTAACTGCTTCGTATCCTCGTCCACTTTCTTGTCCGTTACATGGGCGTAAATTTGTGTCGTTACAAGCCGTTTGTGTCCCATCATGCGGCTGACGGTTTCGAGCGGCACGCCCAGTGAAAGCGTGATATGCGTTCCGAAATTGTGGCGAGCCATGTGAAAGGTCAGTTTGCGTTCGATGCTGCAGGCCGCAGCGAGGCATTTCAATCCTTTGTTCAACTCCGAATTCCCGTACATGGGTAGCAATTTGCCGTCAGGCGCTGCATCGCGGTATTTGTCGATAATATGCAGCGGCAGGTCAAGCAACGGGACCTCGAATTCCACACCCGTTTTCTCACGCACCGCCTTGATCCAGACCGTTCCATCTTCGGCTGTTTCAAGATTTTCGATAGTCAGCCGACCCATATCGCCGTAACTGATGCCCGTATAGCAGGAGAAGAGGAACAAGTCCCGAACAAGATAGAGCCGCGATGCAGGGAGCGGCGTAGTCATTAACCGTTTCAATTCTTCGCGTGTGAGGTAACATCGGTTGCGTTCGGGATGCGGCGGCTCGTAACCGGCGAACGGGTCGGCGGTAATGATTCCGGCAGCAATAGCCTTATTGACGACCGTATGTAGACGTGTCATATACAGAATAATGCTACGCGGAGCCAAACGCCGTTCGGTACGCAGATAGAGGTCGAACTTGTCGATAAACGACCGATCCAACGCCGAGAAAGGAATATCCGACAGCCGAAGCCGCTCCGACAGAAAACAGGCGAGATGATCGCATGTCGTGCGATAGGTTTGGGCCGATTTGGCCGAACGGTTTACACCTACCCGTTTCTCGAACTGCTCGATATACGTATGGAAGTAATCGAGCAAAGTTGCCTGACCATAAGCCATGCCCAACAACAGACACTTGATTTCTTCGGCCGTTATTCTTTCACGACCGACCGACTGTTCGCGGTAGATAGCGAGTGCCGAAGCACGATATTCGTCCAGTTGGCGGTTGATTGCGACAGCTTCGGCACTTTTACCTTTGGCACGACCTGCCATCCACAACGAAGCAGCTACCGAACATTTGGCACTGAACACGCTTTCCGAACGGCCGATTGTCAAACGGCCCATGACGGGACAACGACCGAAATCGTCTGATTCGTTCTTTTTGAGGTAGAACGCAACCTTTACATCCTCCTGATTCATAACTCTATTAACTGTTTGCAAAATTAACTGATATAGAGCTATTTGAAACCATGAAAAATGAAGCAGAACATAGAATAAGATACGATGTTTTCGTATCCGACCCCGTCTTTTCCGAAAACTTCCACAAAAAAGACTACCTTTGTCGTGGCGTTTTGAAAGAAAACCGCAGGCTCTGTGGAGTCGGAAGCGTTTTCAGCATTCGGACAAGAAGTGTTCTTCGCTCTTATTAACGACCCGAAAAAGGCAACGGATAAGTAACCCTGCTCCCGCTTAACTCCTCAATATTCCGATTTCTAACCATTCGGTAACCTATTGAAGACCTTCGTCTTAACTCTCCTAACTTCCAGCGACTTACATTATTGCCTCCGCTTAAGCCTATTTCTCACAAATTCTTCGTACCTTTGGGGTCGTAACGATCCTTTTGCCGGCCGGAAGGTTTTACTCAACCGTGCGCAATTCCGTTTTGATCCCATCCGACTTTTTCGTACCTTTGTAAGCTATTTTATTCCGAAACGATGAAAACGACCCCGATACTTCTGTTTTCCGTCCTGCTGCTGGGCGCATGCGGCGGCCCGGCGGCGCGCGCCAAACGCCCCGGCGCAAAGGCGCAGACCGCAGCGGCCGCGCAGGCCGAGCCGAAGGCGTACACCTACCGTATCGCGGCGGTCTACCCCCACTCGACCGGCGCCTACACCCAGGGACTGCAATACGTCGGCGGGACGATGTGGGAAGGCACGGGACAGCACGGCGAATCGGTCGTGCAGAAGACCGATCTCGCAACGGGCAGGACCGAGGTCATGGCGCGCCTGCCCCGTTCGGAGTTCGGCGAGGGAATCACCCTGCTCGGCGGGAAGCTCTACCAGCTGACCTGGCAGTCCAATACGGCACACGTCTATTCGCTGGAGGACGGGAAACTACGAAAAATCCGCGACTTCCGCTATCCGGGCGAAGGCTGGGGCCTCACGACCGACGGCGAGAAGCTCTACATGTCGGACGGCACGTCCGCGATCCACACGGTCGATCCCGCAACGTTCCGCCGCGAAAAGCGCGTGACGGTGACCTACAAGGGCGCACCGGTCGAATACCTCAACGAACTGGAGTGGATCGGCGGCAAAATATGGGCCAACGTCTACACCACCGACCAGATCGTCGTCATCGACCCCGCGACGGGCGTCGTCGAGGGTGTCGTCGACCTGACGGACCTGCTGCCCGAAACGGAGATGACCGCGACGACCGATGTGCTGAACGGCATCGCCTATGACGCCGAGGGGGACCGCATCTTCGTGACGGGGAAAAACTGGCCGAAACTCTACGAAATAGAAATAATCGAAAAATAGATGGCAACAACGCTATACGACCAACTGGAGCGCCGCATCCTGCTGCTCGACGGAGGCTTCGGCACGATGGTGCAGGGCTACGGACTGCAGGAGGAGGACTACCGCGGCCAGCGGTTCGCCGGCTGGCCGGTGCTGCTCAAGGGCTGCAACGACCTGCTTGCGCTGACCCGCCCGGACGTGGTGCGCGCAATCCACGAAAAATACCTGCAGGCGGGAGCCGACATCATCGAAACCGACTCGTTCAACGCCAACGCCGTGTCGCTGGCCGACTACCGGCTCGAAGAGTGCGCTTACGAGATTTCGAAGGCCGCGGCCGGAATCGCCCGCAGTGCGGCCGACGCCTTCACGGCCCGCAACCCGCAGAAGCCGCGCTTCGTGGCCGGATCGGTGGGTCCCACGAACCGCACGGCCTCGATGTCGGCCGACGTACAGAATCCCGCGGCCCGCGAGGTGACCTTCGCACAACTGGTCGCAGCGTATACGGATCAGGTGCGGGGCCTCATGGACGGCGGCGCGGACATCCTGCTGGTGGAGACCGTTTTCGACACGCTCAACGCCAAGGCGGCCCTCTGGGCCATCGACACGCTCTGCGGGCGGCTGGGCCGCGCGATCCCCGTGATGGTCTCCGGAACGCTCGCCGACGCCAGCGGCCGCACCCTCTCGGGGCAGACCGTCGAGGCTTTCGCCGCCTCGGTGTCGCACGCGAACCTGCTGTCGGTCGGACTGAACTGCGCCTACGGGGCCAAGCAGCTGCTGCCCTACCTCGAACGGCTGGCGGCTGTGGCCGGAACGCGCATCTCGGCGCACCCGAACGCAGGCCTTCCCAACGTGATGGGCGGCTACGACGAGACGCCCGAAATGTTCGCCGAAGACGTCGGGGAGTATCTGCGGCGCGGACTGGTGAACATCGTGGGCGGCTGTTGCGGCACGACGCCCGCACATATCTTCGAATTGTCGAAGATCGCCGGAAATTACGCCCCGCGGCCCGTTCCCGCGCCGAAACACGTCACGACGCTGAGCGGTCTGGAGCCGCTGCGGATCGTCCCCGAAGCCAACTTCATCAACGTCGGCGAGCGCACGAACGTCGCCGGATCGGCCCGCTTCGCAAGGTTGATCCGCGAAGCGAACTACGAGGAGGCGCTCTCGGTGGCCCGCGCACAGGTCGACGCCGGGGCGCAGATCGTCGACATCTGCATGGACGACGGGCTGATCGACGGTCCCGAAGCTATGCGCACGTTCCTCAACCTGATGGCCTCGGAGCCGGAGATCGCCCGCGTGCCGGTGATGATCGACTCGTCGAAATGGGAGGTGCTTCAAGCGGGACTTGAGGTGACGCAGGGTAAGTCGGTGGTTAACTCCATCTCGCTCAAGGAGGGCGAAGCGGAATTCCTGCGCCGGGCCGCGGAGATCCACCGTTTCGGCGCGGCCGCCGTGGTGATGCTCTTCGACGAGCGGGGCCAGGCCGACACCTTCGAACGTAAAGCGGAGGTTGCGGAGAGGGCATACAAACTGCTCACCGCCAACGGATTTCCTCCAGAAGACATCATTTTCGACCCCAACATTCTGGCCGTGGCCACGGGCATTGCGGAGCACGACGGATACGCCAAGGCGTTCATCGACGCGACGCGCTGGATCAAGGAGCACCTTCCCCATGCGAAGGTCTCGGGCGGCGTGTCGAACCTCTCGTTCGCCTTCCGCGGCAACAACGCCGTGCGCGAGGCGATGCACTCGGCGTTCCTCTACCACGCCATCCGGGCCGGAATGGACATGGGCATCGTCAATCCGCAGATGCTCCGCGTTTACAGCGAGATCGAACCCGAACTGCTCGAACGTGTCGAGGACGTGATCCTCTGCCGCCGGGCCGACGCCGCGGAGCGGCTCGCGGAGTATGCCCACGAGGTGCAGCAGACGGCCCAGACGCAGCCGCAGGCCCCCGACGCATGGCGCGCGGGAACGCTCGGAGAACGTATCGCCCACGCGATGCTCAAGGGCGTGGCAGACTACGTGGAGCAGGACGCGCTGGAGGGTTACGAGACGCTGGGCAGCCCGATGGCCGTGATCGACACGCTGCTGATGCCCGCCATGGAGCAGGTCGGCACGCTGTTCGGCGAAGGCAAGATGTTTCTGCCGCAGGTGGTCAAGACGGCCCGCGTGATGAAGCGCGCGGTGGCGGCACTGACTCCCTATATCGAACAGGGTTCGGGCGGCACTTCGCATAACGCCGGCAAGGTGCTGATCGCCACGGTGAAAGGCGACGTGCACGACATCGGCAAAAACATCGTGGCGGTCGTGATGGCCTGCAACGGATATGAAATCAAGGATTTGGGCGTGATGGTCGAGTCGGAGCGCATCGTCGAGGAGGCGGTGGCATGGGGCGCGCAGTGCATCTGCCTGAGCGGGCTGATCACCCCGTCGCTCGATGAAATGGCCCGCGTCTGCGAAGAGCTGGAACGGCGAGGGCTGCGCATCCCGGTCATCATCGGCGGCGCGACGACCTCGGACCTCCACACGGCGGTGAAGATCGCCCCGGTGTATTCGGGCGTGGCGGTCCACTCTCCCAACGCCAGCCGCAACAGCCAGATACTGGCGCAGCTGCTCGGTACGGACGGCGACCTTTACGCCGGCAAGGTGAAGGCCGACCAGCAGGCCTTGCGCGAAGAGTACGCCCGCCGGCTGCGGGCGCGCGACCTCATTCCGATCGTCGAAGTGCACAGGGCGCGGCGCGGCGCGGCACAGCACGCCCCCGTCGTGCCGCTCCACACGGGACGCATGGTCTTCCCCGACTTCGACGTGGCCGACGCCGAGCCGTACATCGACTGGAATTTCTTCTTTGCGGCGTGGGGACTCAAGGGACGTTACCCCGAGATCCTCGACCACCCCGAAAAGGGCGCCGAGGCGCGCAAGGTCTTCGCCGACGCGCAGGCCCTGCTGGCCCGCATCCGCGACGAACGGCTGCTGACGCTGCAAGGGGTCGCAGGCATCTTCCCGGCGCGCTCCGAGGACGACGACATCCTGGTGACGGACACGAAAGGGCGCGAAAAACGCCTCCCGATGCTCCGCAACCAGACGCGCGGCGAGGAGAACCTGTCGCTGGCCGACTTCATCGCGCCGAACGGCGACTGGATCGGCTGCTTCGCCCTGACGGCCGGCATCGGGCTGAAGGAGCTGGCGGAAAAATTCCGCACCGGGGGTGACGACTATTCGGCCATCATGGCCAAACTGCTGGCCGACCGCCTCACGGAAGCCTTCGCCGAGGCCGTGCACGCCTTCGTGCGGCGGGAGATGTGGGGCTACGAGACGGGCACGCCGCCCACCCCGCAGCAGGCAATCCGCGGTGAGTACCGCGGGCGCCGCATGGCCTTCGGCTACCCGGCCTCGCCCGACCACTCGCTCAAACGCGAGGTCTTCGACCTGCTCGCAGTCGAGGTGACGACCGGAATGCGGCTGACCGAAAACTGGATGATCGACCCCGGGGAGGCGCTGTGCGGCCTGCTGCTCTCCGACGCCGACTACTTTTCGGTCGGGACCATCGACGCGCAGCAGTTGGAGGAGTATGCCGAACGCCGCGGAATGGAGGTTGAAACCGTAAAAAAGATTATACCGAACAACGTATGAACGTCGTAGATATCATCAACGAGGCGATCGCCACCGGGCGCACCCGTTTTGCGTTCGAACTGCTGCCGCCGCTCAAGGGGGACGGCATGCAGAAGATATTCGCCGCCGTGGAGCCGCTGATGGCCCTCGACCCGGCCTATGTCAACATCACGTTCCACCGCGAGGGGATCAAGGAGACCGAGCGCGAGGACGGCAGCGTCGAATGGCACGTCGTGCGGCGCCGTCCGGGGACGGTCGGCATCTCGGCGGCCATCCAGAACCGCTACGGCGTGGAGGTGGTCCCGCACCTGATCTGCGGGGGACTGTCGAAATACGACATCGAGGACACGCTGATCGACATGGATTTCCTGGGCCTGCACAACGTGCTGGCGCTGCGCGGCGACAAGTCGCAGAACGAAAAGCGTTTCATGCCCCATCCGCAGGGCCACGCCCACGCCGTGGACCTCGTGCGGCAGATCGCCGACATGAACCGCGGAAAATTCATCGACGGCGAGGTCGAGGAGTGCCACCACTCGAAATTCTCGATCGGCGTGGCGGGCTATCCCGAAGTGCACGCCGAGGCGCGCGACATCACCTCGGACATCGCCCGCCTGCGCGCCAAGGTCGACGCCGGGGCGGAGTATGTCATCACGCAAATGTTCTTCGACAACACCAAATATTTCGACTTCGTGCGCCGCTGCCGCGAGGCGGGGATCACCGTGCCGATCATCCCCGGCATCAAGCCCCTCTCGACGCTGCGCCACCTGGAAATACTGCCCGAAACGTTCGGCGTGAAGCTGCCCGAAGAACTCGTGCGCGAAGTCAAGGCCCATCCCGACGGCGTGCGCGAGGCGGGAACCGAATGGGCCATCGCCCAAAGCCGTGAACTGATGGCCGCGGGCGTGCCCGTGCTGCATTACTACACGATGAGCCGCACGACGAACATACAGAAAATCGTGAAAGCGATATTTTAAAGAGACTACGATTATGGATCCTGTCGAATTCCGCCGCCGCCTGCATGCGCATCCCGAACTCTCGTTCCGGGAACACGACACGGCGGCATTTATCGAACAGCAGCTCGACGAACTGGGCATCGAACACCGCCGGATCGCGTCGACGGGCGTCGTGGCCCGCATCGAAGGCCGCAAGACCCCCGAAGGCGACCGCCGCGCCGCGGTGCTGCGCGCCGACATCGACGCCCTGCCCGTCACGGAGCGGAACGACTTGGAGTGGAAGTCGCAGAACGAGGGCGTGATGCACGCCTGCGGCCACGACATGCACGCCGCGGTGCTGTTCGGCGTACTGAAAGCCTTCGCCGCGACGCCCGATTTCCGGGGCACGCTCTTCGGGCTGTTCCAGCCGGGCGAGGAGTGCAACCCGGGCGGAGCCTCGCTGGTGCTGGCCGAAAAGCCGTTCGAGGGCTACGACGTGCGGGCCGTCGTCGGCGAGCACGTCGAACCCCAGCTGGAGGTCGGGACCCTCGGATTCCGGGCCGGAAAGTACATGGCCGCGAGCGACGAACTGCGCTTCCGCGTCCGCGGCACGGGCGGGCACGGCGCCATGCGCAGGCAGCTCAAGGACCCCGTGGCGGCCGGCGCCGAACTGCTGACGCGCCTCATCGCGCTCAACGGCGAGGAGTGCGTGCTCTCGATCGGCCGCGTGGAGGCCGGAGGCGCGACGAACATCGTGCCCGACGAGGTCTACATGGAGGGGACGCTGCGCACGTTCGACGAACGCGAACGCGGCATCATCCACCGCCGCATCGAGATCATCGCCGCGGACATCGACGCCCGGCACGGCGTGAAGACCGAAGTCGCGATCGGCCGCGGTTATCCGTGCGTCGTGAACGACGAGATCCTCGTGAAGCAGGCCGCGGCCCTCGCCAAAGCCGAGAAGCTGAAGGTCGAGATGCTGCCCCTGCGCACCACGGCCGAGGATTTCGGATTCTACTGCAAACAATACCCGTCGCTGTTCTACCGGCTGGGGGTGGGAGCCGCGGCCGGACGCCCGCACACGGCGACATTCTCCCCCGACGAAGCGGCCATCGGCGTGGGCATCGCCTACATGCGGAAACTGGCCCTGCAACTCCTGGAAAAATAACGCCTGGTTCCGCAAACCGCACACAGGCCGGCCGCGACAGCGGCAAAACGGGCACAACGGAAATCCGGCGGAGGACCGAAGCCCTGCAAATTTTGAAAAATGATGAAAAAACAGAAACAAAACTCCGGGAACGGAGCACGGAAAACGGACCGCACCTCGATCATATTGAGCATGTTCCGGGAATTTCCCAACAATAAATTCTCGCTGAAGCACCTGGCTTCGGCTTCCGGAGGCGCCACGAAAGAGGGCCGCCGCGAAACGTTAGAAATCCTCGGACGCCTCTTCGAAGAGGGCGTCGTCGAGGAGTGCGCGCGCGAAAAATACCGCCTGATGCAGACCCACCTGCCCCACTACGAGGGCGTGGCCGACATGGCCCCCTCGGGTTCGGTCTACGTGAAGGTCGAAGGGCAGGAGAACGACATCTTCGTCAACCAGCGCAACGCCGCGAACGCCCTGAACGGCGACCGCGTGGAGGTCGTGGTGATGCACCGCGGCCGCAACGGACAGCTGGAGGGCGAGATCACGCGAATCATCGAACGCAACCGCAAACCCTACGTGGGCGTGGCCGAAGTCGGGGCGCACCAGATTTTCGTACGCGCCGACTCGCGCCGCATGCCGATGGACATTTATCTCTCGAAGCGCACCTATCCCGACGTGCGCGACGGCGAGAAGGTCGTGGTGCGCATCGCCGACTGGCTCCCGGGCAGCAAAAGCCCCGTGGGCGAGCTGGTCGAGCGGCTGGGCATGGCGGGCAACAACGACACGGAGATGCACTCGATTCTGGCGGAATACGAACTTCCCTACCGCTTCGAACCCGAAATCGAGGAGGCCGCCCAGGCCATCGACGCCCGCGTCACGGCCAAGGAGATCGCCCAGCGGCGCGATTTCCGGGGTGTCACGACCTTCACGGTCGACCCCGCGGACGCCAAGGATTTCGACGACGCGCTGTCGGTGCGCCGGATCAAGGACGGCGTCTGGGAAGTGGGCGTGCACATCGCCGACGTGACCCATTACGTGCGGCCCCACTCGGTGATCGACGACGAAGCCGTGGAGCGCGGCACGTCGGTCTACCTGGTGGACCGCACCGTACCGATGCTTCCCGAGCGGCTTTCGAACGAGCTGTGCTCGCTGCGCCCCAACGAGACGAGCCTCTGCTTCTCGGCGGTGTTCACGCTCAACGAAAACCTCGACATCCTCGAAGAGTGGTTCGGCCGCACGGTGATCCACTCCGACCGCCGGTTCACCTACGCCGAGGCGCAGGAGATCATCGAGACGGGCCGCGGGGACTACGCCGAGGAAGTGCTGACCCTCAACCGATTGGCACAGGCACTGCGCAAGGAGCGGTTCAAGAACGGCGCGATCTCGTTCGACCGCGAGGAGGTGAAATTCCGCCTCGACGAGAACGGCAAGCCGCTGGGTGTCTTCTTCAAAGAGCAGAAGGAGTCGAACCAGATGATCGAGGAGTTCATGCTGCTGGCCAACCGCCGCGTGGCGGAGTTCTGCGGCAAACGCAAGACCGAGAGCGGCCGTACGGCGGAGCGCACGATGGTCTACCGCGTGCACGACACCCCGAGCGAGGAGAAACTCGACCGCTTCCGGCAGTTCATCCTCCGCTTCGGGCACATCTTCAAGGCCACGAAGGGCCGCGCCGTGGCCAAGGAGCTGAACAAACTCTTCAAGCAGATCAAGGGAACCACGGAGGAAAATGCCGTCGCGACAATGGCCGTGCGCTCGATGGCCAAGGCCTACTACACCACCGACAACATCGGCCACTACGGTCTGGCGTTCCCCTACTACACGCACTTCACGTCGCCCATCCGACGCTACCCCGACATGATGGTCCACCGTCTGCTGGCACGCTACCTCGCGGGCGGCAAGCCGGCCGACAAGACGGAGCTGGAAGACCTGTGCGCACGCGCTTCGGACCGCGAGGTCGTGGCCGCCGAGGCCGAGCGCGCGTCGATCAAGTACAAGATGGTCGAGTTCATGAAAGAGCACATCGGCGAGGAGTTCGAGGGGCACATCTCGGGACTCACCGAGTGGGGCGTCTACGTCGAACTGGACGAAACCCACATCGAAGGCATGTCGTTCCTGCGCGACATCGAGGGCGATTTTTTCCAGTTCGATGAACAGCTCTACGAAATCATCGGCCGCTCGACGGGCATCCGCATGACGCTGGGCAGCCCGGTGCGCATCCGCGTGAAGCGCGCTGACCTGCAGAAGCGCCAGTTGGATTTCGAACTGCTGCTGCCAGGGGCCGCGGCGCGCCGTACGGAAGAGTCCCGCGGCAAAGGCCCGAAGGTGCGCACCTCGTCGCGCCGCAAAGGACGGTAGTCACGGAACGAGCGCCAGTTCGGCCGTAATACCCAGATCCCGAAGGAACGGTTCGTCGTGGGAAACCGCGACAACCGTTCCTTTGTATTCGGAGAGCGCCCCGAGCAGCAGTTCCTGGCTCCGGAGGTCGACGTTATTGGTCGGCTCGTCGAGCAGCAGCAGGTCGGGAGCCGAAGCGCCGAGCGTCTCCCCGAACAACAGCAGTTTCAGCTTCTCACCGCCGCTCAAGGTGTCGCACGCCTGCGTCCACTGCTCCTGCGCGAAACAATGGTGGTCGAGCCAGGCGCGCAGTTCGCCTTCGGGACGATGGGCCGTATCACGGCGCATGACGAACTCCCCGACGGTCCCGGCGCCGGAAAGCGCCGAATACTCCTGGTCGAGCAGCAGCGTGCGCAGCGGCTCCGCCCGGCGGCAGGAACCGCACGCAGGGAGCAGTTCCCCGGTCAGCAGACGCAGCAGCGTGGTCTTCCCGGTCCCGTTACCGCCCCGGATCCGGAGGCGTTCGCCGGAAAAAAGCTCCAGCGAGAGCAGCTCGGGCCACAGCATCCGGTCGCCGAAGCGGACGTTCACGCCTTCGAGCGCCGCGAGCAGCCGTCGGTCGCGCCGTTCGGGCGAATGCAGGTGCACTGAAAGCGGCTGTTCGGCGACGATCCGCGCCCGGACCTCGTGCAGATCCGCGGCGATCCGCTCGACCCGCCTGCGGCGCTCCTCCTCCAGACGCGCCGCCGACCGCTCGGAAGCCGAAGCCAGGCCCCCGGCCACAATGCGGGCCAGCCCCCGGCGTTCGGTGTGTCCCGCGGCCCGGCTCTCCTGTCGCTGCCGACGCTCGGCCAGCTGCCGTTCGCGCTCCCGGGCCTGCCGCAGGGTGCGCTGCCGTTCATCGGCACGGCGGCGGAGTGCCTCCAGCTGCAAGTTGCGCTGTCCGCTGTAGAACGTGTAATTTCCGCCGTAACGGGTCGCCCGGCCCGAATCCAGTTCGACGATGGCGTCCATCAGCTCCAGAAGCGCCCGGTCGTGGCTCACGATCAGCATGGCCGCGCGGCTCCGGCCGACGTAGTCGTACAACAGCGTCCGCGCACGGGCATCGAGGTGGTTGCTCGGCTCGTCGAGCAGCACCGCGCGGGCGCCCGACAGCTCCGCCCCGGCCAGCAGGACGCGCGTGCGCTCGCCGCCGCTCAACGTACGGAACGGCCGGTCGAGGGGGATCGAAGCGATTCCCCAACGGCCGCGCACGGCATCGAGCCGCTCCCCGACGCCCCAATCGTCGTCGAGCGCCGAGAAATCGGCCTCCGTACCGCGCCCGGACTCGATGGCATGCAGCGCAGCGAGTTTACGGGCTACGCCCAGCAGCTCCGCGACCGGTTCGCCGGGCTGGCACAGGGCGTTCTGGGGCAGATACCAGCGCGCCGCCGGGCAGCTGACCGATCCGGCGGCAGGCTGCAACCCGGCAGCGATGCGCAGCAGTGTGGTTTTGCCCGAGCCGTTAGGGCCGACCAGGGCGACCCGTTCGCCCGGGCGGACGGTGAAGGTGATGTCGGAAAAAAGGGGTTCCGAACCGGGATATGCGAACGACACCCCGCTGAAAACAAGCGACATAAAATATCGGATTTGAAAATTTACAAAGTACACGGTGCCGCATCCGCAAGGGCGGGGCGGCAGAAGGGGTCTATGAAATTTTTAAATCCGCATCGCTGACAAAAGATTTTGATTCGGCAACAAAGATAAGGCAAATTTTCCGAAACGGCAAAACCGCCCCGCCCGCAGGACGGCAACGAAAAAGGGAGGCCCCGCAGGGTCTCCCTTTTCGGTGACGGGCGTTCCGCCCCGTCAGAAGAGGTTCACGCCGTCGAGCGTTGCGATCAGGTAGGTGGCGGCCACCGTCAGGATGGCGTACAGCTCGGGGAAAGCCGCGAGGATCAGCGTCTTACCCATCACGTCGTGACCGTTGCCGATGGCGGCGATACCGTTGGCGCAGACCTTCGCCTGATAGATCGAAGCGGCGATGTTCACCAGACCGACCAGCAGACCCGCGCCGAAGATAGCCGCGCCCTGCACCATCGTCGGGTCCGTCAGGCCCTTCTGTACCAGAAAGAAGCAGACGAAACCGTAGAGACCCTGCGAACCGGGAAGCGCCGAGAGAATCATGTAGCTGCCGAAAGCGCCGCCGTTCTTCTTCATGGCCCCTACTGCGGCCTGACCCGTAATGGAGGTGCCGATCGACGAAGCGACACCTGCCAGACCCACCATCAGCGCTACGCCGACGTAAGCCAATACCAATGCTGTTGTTTCCATAATGTTTTGAGTTTTTTAATTGTTATTATTCGTTAGTATCGTTCATTTTACGAATCGGGTCGAAATTGCGCGAGGCCATTTCGAAACCGGCGTTCTTGAAAAACTCGACGAACGTCAGACGCAGCGGGTGCACGAACGACGAGATGGTCGACATGAATAGGTTGATGCCGTGACCGATCAGCAGAATCGGAATCATGATCAGCAGCCGGACCAGGATGTTCGCACCTTCGGGCACGAATCCCGACGCCAGTGTGTTGAACACCAGCGCCAGCACGCCGCCCGAAAGCCCGATGGCGAACAGACGGATGTACGACAGCACGTCGCTCAACAGGCCCGTGAGGTTGTTGTAAAGGTCCCAAAGACCCGCGCCGAAGTTGATGAGCGGATTGCGCCGGGGATTGTTCAGAAGCAGCATCAGCACGCCGCCGACGCCCAGCACCGCGTAGAAGGCCGCCGATCCGGCCGTAAAGCCCGGAATGGCAAGCCCCGCCATCGGAAGGCCCATGGCCAGGCAGCACGAGACGAGGATGATGAACCACCCCAGCAGTCCCAGCGCACGGCCGAAACCGAAGCAGCGAACGGTCATCCAGATGTTGAGCAGCATGCCGAAAAGGATCTGCACCACGCCGATGACCAGCGCAATGGAGAAGAACTGTCCCTGGAAATCGAGGAATTTCACCGAGGGGAACCACGTGTTCATGTTGATGCCGAAGAACGAACCGCACAGCAGTCCGAAAAGGACCGTCGAAACGCCGCACAGCGTGGCGAACCACGCCGCCTGGCGCATCATGCCGGGCTTTTTGTTCTTGGCGAGCATCCACCACCCCATCAGGGTCAGGATCAGTCCGTAGCCGGCGTCGTTGAGACAGATGCCGAAAAAGAGCATGTAGAACGGTGCGAAGAACGGCGTGAGGTCCATCGTCCCGTATTTCGGACGGGCGTACATGTCGCCCACCAGTTCGAAAACATGCGCGAACCAACGGTTCTTGAGTTTCACGGGCGTCTCGTCCTCGGGCGTGGGGTCCGATTTGAGGAAGACCACGTTGGGATACTCCTCCAAAAGGGCGTCGACCCGATCGGAAGTCTCCTTCTCGGCCCAGCCCTCCATGACGACCAGCGTGCCGTCGGCGGCCTCCTGTGCCGTGGCCTTCACCCGCACGCCCTGCAAACGCTCCTTCAGCGAACTGGCATGCCGTGCGAGCAGCGCCTCCGAAGCGGCCACGCGCGAAAATTCGGCGTCGAGGTCCCGGAGTTTCTTTTCGGCTTCGGCGATGCGGCGTTCCGCCTCGCGGATGTCCATCGCCGGAGTCTTCATCTCCTGCGCGTCGAGCGTAACCTCCTCGCCGGGCTTGGCCACGACGACGAACCACACCGTCGCATCGGAACGGCTGATCTCGGAGATCGTATAGCTCTCCGACCACTCGGCAAGCTGTTTGTCGAAGGTGTTGCGCTGGGTGAAGAAATAACGGAGCACGATGCCCTGTGCGGCGAGTTTCCGCGTCGCCTCCACATCGAACGCCCCCCAGGGACGCAGCTCCTCGGCCGCTTTTTCCAGACGTCCGATCTCGGCATTGAGCGCCGCGGCCTCGCGGTGCGCGGCGACGTAATGCTCGTAGGCCTCCTCGCCCGAGGCGAACGGCCCGGCGGCAGCGTCGCAACGCTCCCCGGCGCGGAAGTTCTTCAGGAACTCCGCGGCCTTCGCGTGGCTCTCGATGTCCAGCAGCAGCTGGCGGTCCTCCTCGGAGGGTTCCCACCCCGTGGTGGTGATGTCCACCAGCCCGAGGCCGCGCAGCTTCTCGACGAAATCCTCACTCTGCGCCGCAAAGAGCACAAAGTTGTATTTTGACATTCTGGCTATCATAACATCGCGCCCTCCCCGGCGGCCTGCTGTTTGGTTTTAACGATCTTCTGGGCCGACTTGGAGAGGTTCTCCTCGTCCTCCATGAAGCGTTTGATCTTACGTATGGCGTCCTCGTACCCGGGTATCTGAACCTTCTCGTACAAGTTCACCTTTTGAGTGGTTTTGCGGCGCGCATGGTCCAGCAGTTCCATCTTCCGGTTGTAGACCTCGAACTCGATCCCCAGCTGCGCCATGCGCTTGAGGATGTCGACTCCGTCGGCGAACCACACCGGCGAGGAGAACAGATCGTAGGGTTTCTCCTCGAATTTCACTTCCTGCAGGACGGGCGTGCGCACACCCGCGATTTTCTGGACCGACAAATCGACGTCGGCAATGCGCAGGAGGTCACAATCAAACTCTCCCCAGAGCGACACCATGTAGTCGTACTCGGCCTTCAGGGCATCGAGCCGGCGGCGGTAGTCGAGAGCGGAGTCCTTCGCCTTCTTCACTTCGGAGCGCAGGGCCGACTCCTTACTTTTGATCGTAGGGAGGGCCTTCTGGCGCATTTTCAGCTGTTTGCCGAGTTCGCCCAGCGAGGTCTTGTTATATTGGAATTTGATTGCCATTGCGCGTTACGCCTCCTTCCAGTATTTCTTAATAAGCTCCTCCTTGATGGCGACCTCCTCCCGGGTGAAGTACTTGGCAAAGAGGCTCCATGCGGTGTCGAGCATCTGGTTGATCTCGATATTGACGTCGATGGCCAGCAGCTTCTCCGAGTAGTCGAAGGCGAACTTCAGGGTGCGCTCGTCGTAGTCCGAGAGGTCGAAGCCGTTCTCCAGCTTGGTCTTGGCGTTGGCTGCGTCGGCGTAGAGGCGCACGCAGGCGTTCATCACCTGCGGATGGTCCTCACGGGTCTTCTTGCCGATGACGAGCTGTTTCAGACGCGACAGCGAACGGAACGGGTCGACGATGACCTTGCCCGTGTCGGAATCGTTGCGCAGGAACAACTGGCCCTCGGTGATATAACCCGTATTGTCGGGGATGGCGTGCGTGATGTCGCCGCCCGAAAGCGTCGTCACGGCGATGATCGTGATCGAACCGCCGTTGGGCAGCTGCACGGCCTTTTCGTAGATCTTCGCCAGATCGGAATACAACGATCCCGGCATCGAGTCCTTCGACGGAATCTGGTCCATGCGGTTCGACACGATGGCCAGGGCATCGGCGTACAAGGTCATGTCGGTCAGCAGCACCAGCACCTTCTCGCCCTTGTCCACGGCGAAGTACTCGGCGGCGGTCAGCGCCATGTCGGGGACGAGCAGACGCTCCACGGGCGGGTTCTCCGTCGTGTTGACGAACGACACGATGCGGTCCAGCGCACCGGCGTTCTCGAAGACCGACTTGAAGTACAGAAAGTCGTCGTTCGTGAGGCCCATGCCGCCGAGGATGATCTTGTCGGCCTTGGCACGCAGGGCCACGTTGGCCATCACGGCGTTGTAGGGCTGGTCGGGGTCGGCGAAGAAGGGGATCTTCTGCCCCGTCACGATCGTGTTGTTCAGGTCGATGCCGGCGATGCCCGTGGCGATCAGCTCCGAAGGCTGGATGCGCCGGAAGGGGTTCACCGTCGGACCGCCGATCTCGCGGGCTTCGCCCTCGATGATCCCGCCGCCTTCGAGCGGTTCGCCGTAGGCGTTGAAGAAACGACCCGCGAGGTTGTCCGAAACGCGCAGCTTGGGAGGCTCGCCGTGGAAGACGACCTCGGAGTCGGTCGACAGGCCCTCGGTTCCGGCGAAAATCTGCAACGTGACGTTCTCGCCCATAATCTTCACCACCTGCGCCAGTTTGCCGCCGACGGTGGCCAGCTCGTCGTTGCCGACGCCCGTGGCACGGAGCGTCACGGTAGCCTTGGTGATATTGTCAATCTTGGTATATATCTTCTGAAATGCTCGTGTTGTCATAATTTCTCCCGCTTATTTGGATTGTTCACTCACATACTGCTCGATCTGCTTCCGGTAGCCCTCGAACTTCTCCGACTTCCACTCCGAGTAGTTCATCTGACGGAAGAGGTTGATCAGGCCCTTGAAGAACTGCGAGCAGGCTTCGAAGTCGGCGAACGCAAATTCCCGGTTGCAGATACCGAGGACCATCTTGTACATCATCTGCTGGCGCTCCATCGGGCAGTTGGCGTCGATGGCGTCGAAGGCGTCCTGCTGCAGGATGACGAAGTCGATCAGCTCCGATTTCCAGAACCGCTCGTGGTACTCCACGGGTACGCCGTCGTCGCCCAGGATGTTGATCTGGTCGTTGGCCTCCTTGCCGCGCTGCACGATGGTCTTGCCCTCGTAGACCAGGTCCACCCAGTCCTTCTCGATGTGGTTGTCGAGGTATTCGCGGATTTCGGGGTATTCGAGGTATTTCGAGTAGGACTCCAGCGGGTCGATGGCCGGGTAGCGCTTCGAGTCGGCGCGGCCCTGCGAAAGGGCGTAGAAACAGCGCGCGGCCTTCTTCGTCGATTCGGTCACCGGCTCCTTGAGGTTGCCGCCCGCGGGCGACACCGTGCCGAGGAACGTAACGGAACCGGTCTGGCCGCCGACGAGCTTCACCAGTCCGGCGCGCGAGTAGAAGTTCGAGATGATCGCCGACAGGTCCATCGGGAAGGCGTCCTGTCCGGGAAGCTCCTCCAGGCGGTTCGACATCTCGCGAAGGGCCTGCGCCCAGCGCGATGTCGAGTCGGCCATAACGAGCACCTTGAGGCCCATCGCGCGGTAGTATTCGCCGATGGTCATACCCGTATAGACCGACGCCTCACGCGCGGCGACGGGCATGTTCGAGGTGTTGCAGATGATGATCGTGCGCTCCATGAGCGTGTGGCCCGTATGCGGGTCGATCAGTTCGGGAAACTCCTTGAAGATCTCCACCACCTCGTTGGCGCGCTCGCCGCACGCCACCATAATGATCACGTCGGCGTCGGCCTGCTTCGAAATGGCGTGCTGGAGCACGGTCTTGCCCGCGCCGAAAGGCCCCGGGATAAAACCCGTACCGCCCTCGGCCATCGGGTTGAAGGTGTCGATCGGACGCACGCCGGTCTCCATGATGCGCGACGGGCGGGGTTTCTCCGTATAGCAGCGCACGGCCTGCTTGACGGGCCATTTCTGCACCATCGTCACGGTGTGGTCCCGGCCTTCGGCGTCGGTCAGGACGGCCATCGTGTCGGTGATCTTGTATTTGCCCGCCTCGGCGACGCTCTTGACCGTATAGCTGTCCGTCATCGTGAAGGGAACCATGATCTTGTGCATCACCCACTGTTCCTTCACCTCGCCCAGCCACGACGATGCCGTGACCTTGTCGCCGGCCTTGGCCAGCGGAGAGAATTCCCATTCGGCATCGTAGTCGACCGGATCGGTGATCGAACCGCGGGCGATGAACAGACCGTCCATCTTTTCGAGGTCGTTCTGAAGACCGTCGTAGTTGCGCGACAAGAGGCCCGGGGCCAGCGTGACTTCGAGCATGTGACCCTCGAATTCCACCTTGTCGCCGATCTTCAGACCGCGGGTGCTGTCAAAAACCTGGACATAGGCCGCGTCGCCTATGACCTTGATGACCTCGGCCATCATTTTGGTATCGCCCGTCCAGACATAGCAGATCTCGTTCTGGCCCACGGGTCCGTCGGCCTTGACGATCACGATGTTGGAGATGATACCGTTTACACGTCCTGTAGTTTTCATGGTATGCTTTTATTGTTTATTCCTTGTTAATCAACTTCTTCCCGTCCAGCTCGGCAAGCAGGCGGGCGAACATCTCGCGGCCGCGCGCGGCGTCGAGCTGCGTCCACCGGGCGACGATGTTGATCCGCACCAGGTAGGAAAGGATGGCGTTGATGTCGAAATAGTCGAAGGTCGCCAGCTCCGCGGCTTCGTTCCAGCGGATCAGGTCGATCTTGTGCTCCTTCTCCACGAGGTTGGCCTCGTCGTTCACCGCCGCGATCACCGCGTCGATGTAGGGAAGTTCGCCACGAAGCCCGAAATCGGCCGCAGAACTGCGCTGCAACTGCTCGGCGACATCGCCCCCGCCCACGACGACCTCTTCGACCGCACGCCCTGCGGCGCGCGCCGTGACGGCCGCCGAAACGTTGCGCAGGTTCCGGTCGAAAGCCGACCATTCGCGCAGGAAGCGGCTCCCGGCCTTCCCGCAGGCGGCGTAGTAGGCCCCGAACAGCTCCTTCTCGAAACGCCGCGACGTATCGACCGTCTCGGCATCCTCGCCCTCGGGATCGGCATAGGCCCTCACCACGCGGGCAACCGCCTCGGGAAGCCGCTTCGGAGCTTTCAGCTCCTCCTCCAGCTCCTCGCGCGTGAAGTTGCCCAGCGGATTGTGCGCCGAGCGCCCCGCACGCAGGGCGGCGATATTCTCGCAGTCGTAGTAGCCGTACAGGAGCCGCACCTCGCGGGCGTCGCCGCGGCTCACATCCTCCAGAATTCCGGAGACGATGGCCCGGGCGTCGAAGCCCTTGGTGTCGGCGTCGAGCGCGTACTCCTTCAGGGAGGCTACCAGACAATAATATTCGTTTGCAAACATCCCGTTACGCCTTGAACAACAGTTGGAACACCTTGTCGCGCAGGTACTCTGCCAACAGCGCTTCGATGTCGGCGTCGGCGAACGAAATGTAGTAGCCGCCCTCCTTGGCGCCCACCTTGAAGCCGGTCTTCACCTCCTTCGACCAGCCCACCTCGACACCGGCGGCGAGCAGCTCCTTCGCGCGCTCCTCGAACGCCGCGTCGAGCTTCTTGCGCTCGCCTTCGGGCAGCAGGGCCTGCAATTCGACCTTGCCCGAGTCGGCTCCGTTCCAGTTTTTGGCCACGGCGACGAGCATCTCCTTGATGAACGCCGGGTCCACGACGGCCTCCTTCACGCCCTGGGCCGTAGCCTTGGCGATGATCAGCGAGGCGATCTCCGACTTGATTTTGGCAACGGCCTGCTTGCCTGCCAGCGAAATCTCGGTCATGGTGTTCTTCGAGACATCCTCGGCCTTGGCCTCCGCCTTTTTGACGATCTCTTCGGCCTCGGCGCGGGCCTCGGCGACGATCTTCCGGGCCTCGGCCTTGGCGTCGGCCACCAGCTTGTCGGCCTCGGCGCGCCCTTTCTCCAGCCCTTCGTCGTAGAGCTTCTGCGTCAACTGTTGAAGTTTGTTTTCCATAGCGTTATTTAGTTTTGATTATTGTTTTTCGGTTTTAACGCACAAATATAAAAAAGATTATCTACAATCGGGGGTCCTGAACAGCAATTTATCCTATTTTGACAAATTTCCGGCACAAATGGAGCAGATGTATAACCGCAGGATGCTGCACCGCAAAGACGACCGCCGCAGACCCGGAACCTGCCCGGCCGTCGCGCCGGGACAGGGCGTTTACGGAGTGCCGGAAGGCGTGCCGAACACCGTGCAGCCCCGCCCGAAGAAGACCGGAAGATCGCCGTGGAATCCACGGCAACAAAAAAATAAGTCCCGCAAATGCGAGACTTATCCGGATTCGGACCGGGTCCGATCGGCAACGGGGACTATCTGCTGAAAGCCACGATGAACACCCCGGCCAGCAGACACGCCAGTCCGAGCCACATGATCCGCCGCGACACGGGTGCGGCTCCGCGCCATTCGCCCGTGAAAAGCCCCGCGAGATTGCCCGTCAGGATCGCCAGCGACTGCATCAGCGCCCAGCCGACCGACACTCCGGCGTCGCCGAGGAAACTGCCTCCCATGCCGTAAAGCATCATGCTCGAGTACCAAAGGACCCCGGCCAAAGCGGCCCAGGCCCAGTTCACCCGGCGGCTCCCGCGGTACAGCGCCCCCGTCTTCCGGCTCCGCAGCAGGTAGATGCAATACCCCGCATTCACCAGGCATCCGGCGGTCAGCGCGATGCTCCAGACGGCATTGGACGTATAGACCGGATCGGTCCCGGCGGCAAGGGCCTGCTGCTGCAACGGCGCGCCGAAAACAAAGGCGAAATTGACCATCGGGCTTAAAATGCCGGCTGCAAGGCAGACCAGCAGGCCCTTCACAAAGCCGCTGCGTACCCCGGCCCGCGGCGTCTGCGCACCCCGCTCCTTCAGGCTCCCGGCAACGGAATAGAAGACGATGCCGAGCACGATCACCAGCACCCCGGCGGTCAGCCGGAGTCCCGAAGCGGTCAGCAAACCGCCCGGATCGCGCAGGACGACGGGCATCAGCGTCCCGATCACGTTCGTCAGCCCGAGCATGATCGGCATGCTCAGGCCGACGCCCAGCAGGTCGATGCCCCGTCCGAAGAGGATCGCCCCGACGCCCCAGATCAGTCCGAAGAACGCCACGACCGCCAGCGGACCCGTCTCGGCAGCATAGACGCCCAAAAGCCCGGGGACGGTAGCCACGGCGACAACCCAGGGCGCAACGACGAGCGCAACGACGCTCCACACCAACCAGTTGTTCTCCCATTCCCAGCCTTTGCTGCGGTTGAAAGGGACCGAAAAACTCCCGGCGAACAAACCGCCCATCGCGATCAGCGACAGCCCGGCCCAATAATTCGTCTCCATAATATCATTCTTCACTCCATACTTTTACGACCGTCTCCCGCAGGGCGGCAATCTGCTCCGCCGAAAGGTCGTAGAATTCGAAATCACCCAGGTGCGTATTGCAGTTCTCCACGATCAGAACCCGGCTGCCGGGCTGCATCGCGATCTTGTGCCACACCCCGCGGCGGATGTTGTAGGCGCACAGAGGCCGCATGTCGACCGCCTCGTAAGCGACCCCGCCGTCGTCGACCTGCGCGCCGATCAACGCCGCACGGCCGTCGAGCAGCACGAAAACTTCGTCGGTATAGTGGTGCACGTCCAGTTTCACGATGCTTTCCAGCGCCTCCTCCGGCGCATAGTTCAGGAATGCGACCTGCCATTTGTCCCCGATCAGAAACGGGGCATAGCCCGTTCCGCCGTAATCGTACGCATCGATTATCTTCATGGTTTCCATCATCTGTCTTTCCGATCAATTTTCCAAAATACGGTCGACGACCAACTGCCGGAACCGGGGCGACAACATGGAGAAATAGGCCGTGAAGCCCGTAACGCGCACCACCAGTTCGGGATATTTCTCGGGGTTCTCGTGCGCCGCGAGCACGGTCTCCCTGTCCATGACGTTCACGTTGACCAGCGTTCCGCCCATCCTGAAATGGGTGCGGAGAATCGCGCCGATCAGTTCCGCATTGTCCTGCCGGGCCAGCGAGGGGTCGATCTCCCACTGCATCGGCGCCGTGTTGCCGTAACCGGGTTGGATACGGGCAATGCAGGTCGCCAGCGAGAGCGACGCGTCGTCCAGCGCAAAACCGGGCACGGGATTCGCACCGTGGGAGATGGGCGTTGCGGCCTTGCGCCCGTTGGGCGTCGCCCCGACCGAAAGGCCGAAGCCGACCGTATTGGCCCACGAGAAGAAACCGGGGATGAAGACCCGGCCGGGTTCCGTCTCGCGCCGCACGGCCGCGACGAAGGCATCCCTGACGCGCAAGGCCCAGGATTCGCCCGGGGAATCCTCCTGCCCGTAGCGCGGTGCGGTTTGCAGCAGTTTGCGGACGGCAACGCCGCCCTCCCCTTCGAAATTCTCCCGCAGGTGGCGGGTGACCTCCTCCCACGTCAGGCGGCCTTCGCGCTCGACACGCTGTTCGAGGGCGGCGAACGAATCGGCCACGACGGCCAGCCCCGCGCCGTCGATGGCGAGGTTGTAATACTCCGCCCCGCCGTCCGAGACATCCCGGCCCCTCTCCAGCGGCCCGTGGCTCAAGAGATTGAGCAGCAGTTCGGGTTCGTTGTACTTCTGGTATTTCAGGTGGTGGCGGATGCCTTCGGCCGCCGTATGGACGGCCCGGCCCAGGTGGCGTTCGAACCCGCGCCAAAGCGCTCCGGTCGAAGGCTCCGCGTCCGAGGCCAGCAGTTCGTCGTAGGCCACCTCGAAAACCTTCGCCATATTGACCTTCACCAGGTCGTTCATCGTATATTCCAGCCCCGGCAGCGACATCCAGTTACAGCCGACGGCGATCCGGCTGCGGGCCAGCTCCGCGCTGAAACCGTTGCGCATGAAACCCTCGACAAGGGCCTTGTCGCCCGAGAAGCGGGGCCAGCCGTTCTTATAGCGGATCAGGCAGGCGACGGCCGCGCGGAACAGCTCGGGGTCAAGCCCGTCGTGGACCCGCACGGTGATGTTGAGCGACGTGTCGATCTTCCCGGCCGCCTCGAGCACCAGAAAGGAGATGCGCGAAGTCTGGTCCCGGCCCGTTTCGTCGGGACCTCCCAGCTGCCAGTAGACCGGGTCGTTGATCAGCAGGCAGGCCAGGTAATAAACCGCCTCGTCGTCGGTCAGCCCGAGCGCCTTGTCCCGTTCGTAATAGGGTCTGAGCAGCGCGTCGATCTGTGCTCCCGCCCCGTCGCGGTTGTACGTGCGCGAAGCGAGGTGATACCAGACGATCCACTGGCAGGCTTCGCGCAGGGTCTCGGGCGGACGGTTCAGGATATTGCGGTTGACCTGCGCCATGGCCAGCAGGTTGTCGCGCCGCCCGGCATCGGGCTCTTCGGCCGCCAGCCGTTCAGCCTCGGCAATGTGGCGTCCGATCCATCCCTGCACGCTCCGGACGGCCCGTTCGTGCAGGTCGTAGAAATGCTGCTGCCCGGGCGAGGGATTCAGCTTCCGGCAGGCGGCGATCTTCTCCAGCAGGCCGCCCCAGCCCAGTTCGAGCCCCATCCGGTAATCGGGTGCGAAATGGGCGTCGTCGCCGATTCCGCAGATGATGTCGTAGCGGGCGATGTCCGCCTTCAGGTGGTCGTAGGGATAGGCCGGATTCCACTTGTTGGGACGCATCTTGGACATGAAGTACATCCACCGCCCGGCAAAGGCGTCGTCCGGGTCGACGTAGACCGGATGCACGGCCATCAGGCTGCAAAAATTGTCCGTCCAGGCGTCGAAGCCGTAGAACGATCCGTCGGGGTGGTTGGGCCGGATCTTCCAAAGGCCCTCCGGGGGTACGATCCGCCCGTAATCGTCCTCGTCGAGCACACCCTCCCGCTCGATCTTTTCGCGTGTCTGCCGCAGTTTGCGGGCACGCAGGCTGGCAAGTTTCTGATCGTAGTTCATTTATCTGTGTTTATTTGACTTTTATCCCCGTCGCGGCGGCAGCCTCCCGGAGGCGTTCCAGCCGTTCCGGCGGCAAAGGTTCCGCACCGGGCATCGGGTTCTCCATGCCCAGGCAGGCGTATTTATCAGCGCCGAGCGTGTGAAACCCCAGCAATTCGTAATAGAGCAGCCCTTCGAGGTCTTTGAGCAGGGCGCAGACCGCCCCGATGGCTTCGGGCGTATCGTTGACACCGGGCACGACCGGCGTGCGGACGATCAGCGGAACTCCGCTTCGGCCGAGCAGCCGCAGATTCGCAACGGTCCGGGCGTTGGACATCCCCGTCCACCGGCGATGCCGGCTGTCGTCGGCCAGTTTCAAATCGCACATCCACAGACCGACCAGCGGCAGCAACTCTTCGATCAGCTCCGAAGGCACGGAGAGGTTCGTCTCGACGGCCGTCGGGATCCCCTCGGCCCGGCAGCGCGACAGCACTTCGCGGACAAAGGCGGGCTGGAGCAGCGGTTCGCCCCCGGAGAGGGTGACCCCGCCGCCCGACTCCTCGAAATAGGGCACGTCGCGCCGCAGTTCCCGCATCAGTCCGTCCGCCGAAACCTCCCGTCCCACAAGGTGCATCGCCCGCGCAGGGCAGACCGCGGCGCACAGCCCGCAGGCATCGCACCGTTCCCGGTCGATGCCGATGCCGCCCTCTTCCGGACGCAAGGCCCCGGTCCGGCAGACCGGCACGCAGGCCCCGCAGGCGATACAGCGCTCCGCGATCCGTTCGAGCTGCGCCTCCCGCCGCCAGGTCTCGGGATTGTGGCACCACCGGCAGCGGAAATTGCACCCTTTCAGAAACAGCGTCGTCCGGATGCCCGGACCGTCGTGAATCGACATCCGCTGCACCTTGGTGACCATGCCCGTCACTGTGTTCTCCGTCATAGCTTCAGTTACGTTTTACCGTCTCAATTCGAATAAAAAGTCCTCATTCATTATCCTGTACCGATATTTCCGTTTGGTTTTTCCACAAATAATCCGTACTATTGCAAAAACATACAGCCCCATGGACATCCCTGTTTTCGAATTATCCAGCTTCCTTCATCCGGGCGAAACGTTCCACCTGGCCCGCGTCAATATCATCTCCCGGCAGGATCTCTCGTTCCATACCCACGACTATGCGGAACTGCTCTGGATCGAGAAGGGTTCGGGGTATCACCTGGTCAACGGCGAACGCCTGCGCATCGGGCCGGGCGACCTGATCATGATTCGGCCGCAGGATGCCCATACGTACGCGGCATCGACCAAGGGGGGGGGGAATCACGCTGATCAACATTGCGTTTCCCGTCGAGACGCTGCATCATTTCCGCGAACGCTATTTCCCCGACAGCGGCCAGTATTTCTGGTCGACAGAGGCAATGCCCTACCGGATACAGCTTCCGGCCGAAATCCTGCACCAGCTTTCGGCACGCGCCGAGGAGACGATGAGCCACTCCCGGAGCAATATCGAACTCGACAGCCTGCTGCTGTTCATCTTCCGGCAGATCACGCTGCATGAAGCCCTCGCCACCCCCGCGGACATTCCGGTATGGCTCGTACGCGCCATTCAGGAATACACCACCCCGGACCTTTTCCGCCGGGGATGCGCCGGATTCGCCGGACTGTGCGGCAGGAACGGAGATTATGTGAACCGCACCGTCCGCCTCCACTTCGGCAAATCGCTGACCGAGCTGACCAACGAACTGAAAATGCGCTACGCCGCCACACAACTCGTCATCACCGGCATGCCGATCAAGGAGATCAGTTCCAACTGCGGGTTCCCGAACCTGGGACACTTCTACAAAACTTTCAAATCGCTCTACAACCAAACGCCGAAAAAATACCGGCGTATCAATCAGACGATGTTCTGACCCACTCCTCCGGAACGCGGTCGGGACGGTCGGTGATCACGCCGTCGGCTCCCAAAGCCGCCAGACGCTCCATATCCTCCGTCCTGTTGACCGTCCAGTAATACACCGAAATACCCTTGCGGCGGGCTGTGCGCACAATGGAAGGCCGGTCGAGACGGACCTTGCCCATGCGCAGGGGGATTTGCAGCGACTTGTACTTTCCGCACCACAAAAAACCGAGCCCCATCTTGCTCAGCACGACCAGCCTCCGGGCATGCCGCCGCCCCATGGCCGTCTGCACGCGGCCCCGCGAAACTTTCCGGAAATGCCGGACGATCCGGTCGTTGAAAGCCGAAACCAGCACGCGGTCCTCCGTCGCCGTGCGGCGAAGCAGTTCCGCCAATTTTTCAGCGCAGCGCAGGCCCTCGCCGCCCTCGCCCTTGATTTCAAGAAACATCCGCCTGACACTCCCGTACCTCAACAGAACGCTCTCCAGCGTCGTGATGCGGACCCGGCAATTGCGGTAGGGATACTTCTTTTCAAGCCCGGCGAACTTCGCACCGAAGTTAAAACGCCCCAGCTCTTCGAGCGTATAACCGATAATCAGGCCCTCGCCGTCGCTCGTGCGCCGGAGCGTATCGTCGTGATGCGTCACCAGAACGCTGTCGGCCGTCAGCCGGACATCCATTTCGAGCATGTCGACGCCCAGCGCCACGGCTCCGTCGAAAGCGACCATCGTGTTTTCGGGAAACAGGTGCTTGCATCCGCCGTGAGCGACGACAAAGGGAGCCGCCCCTTCCGGACGCAGGAAGGGATTCCCGGCCATACCGGGTCCCGGGCCGCACAGCAGCGCGGTCAAAACCAGCAGAATGCGCTTCATCCCGATTTGCGGATAGCCGGGGAAGGCGGATTTCGTCCGCCCTCCCCGGCTTACGGTCCGGCCGGTTACCTGAAAGTGATCTTCTTGGGATGCGTCATCAGCATCGGGGAGATGCCGTTCACCTGGACAGCCACCCGCCCGAAGATGTAGTTCTGGGCCGAAGGCAGCTTCGAACTGTTGACCGCAGGACCCGAGAATACGACGTTATCGAGACTCCCTCCGGGATTGTTCTGCGTGTTGAGCGTATGCCAGTTGATCTGCGAACCCTGGTAGAGGTAGGCCGTCTTGCCGACATACTCGCGCATGATGTTCACCGTCTTGGCCTCCGCGGGATCGGTCACGACCTGACGGATCGAACAGGTGCACTCCAGCTTGTCGGTCTCGGCGTTGTACTTATACTTCACGTTTTCGATCGTATAGTAGGGCGTCACCTCGATGTCCATCTGCTTGTTGCCCCGGATTTTAAGCAGCACGGTGTCCTGCTCGACCAGGAACGGGCGGGCCGACTTGGGAATGACCATCTTGTAATCGCCGTCGAAAAGCACCTGCGAGAAGGTTCCGTCGATATTGACGTTCACGCGGATGGCCTCCTTCAGCTGCCAGTCGCCCTGCTCCCACAACTCGATGTAGACTTCGTTGTAGCCGAAACCGAGCTGTTCGCCGTTGTAGAGAATACGGCCGGAGAAGCGCGATTCGGGTTCGTCGTAGTTGTCGTATTCGCACGCGGCGAACGACAACGCCAGTGCGCATATCGCAAAATATACTATCTTTTTCATGATCTGGAACTGTTTTTCGTTACTGATTGGGCTGCTTGACGATCTGCGGGTTGTTGCTCAGGATCGTCGTGTTGATCTCCGAATAGTAATTGCCGATCCGGAACTGGTGCGCGGCAGTCACATGGCTGGGTTTGCGGACGATGTAGGTCCACTTTCCGTCGACGGGCGTCCCGGGCGCATGCACCTTCAGCGGCCAGAGGCCCAGGCACTGCGTGTTGACGGCGTCCGCAGCGGCGGGGTCGCCCGGCGTCTCGTTCATGTTCTGACCGTTCCACACGAGGTGGGCCAGGCGCCAGCGCTTCATGTCCCAGAGTTCGTGCCCCTCGTAAGCCAGTTCGACCTTGCGCTCGTGCACGATGCGGTCGAACGTAATGTCCGCCTCGGTCAGCGCCTCGGTGAAGCCCGCACGTTCGCGCAGGCGCGTCAGGTATTGTGCGGCCAGATCCTTTTGGTCCAATTCGAAAGCCGCCTCGGCAGCATTCAGCAGGACCTCGCCGAAACGGTAGCGGATGAACCACACCTCGCTGCCGGTCTTCTCATCGCCCGAACCGACCTTGGTGTCGTTGTACTTGCGGACATAGAAACCCGTATGGGTGTTGAACTCGGCGGCTTCGCACGGGCCGTCCTTGCCGACGACCTGCACCTTCTCCGTCGTTCCGGGCAGGGTGCCTTCGGCGCCGGGGGCGTTGCCGGTGGTCAGCTTGCCGTCGAGCGTCACGTAACCGGCCCAGATGTCGACGGGATTGCCCCGGAACGAACTTCCCGGCAGGATCACCGTACCGGCCAGACGCGCGTCGCGCCCGGCGAACAGGTCGCCCGGTTTGTCGTAGAAGACCGGGCTGGCCGGCGTACCGACCTTCAACGGTTCGATCTTGTTGCCGTCGAGCAGTTCGTACAGCTGCACGAGGTTGAGCGTGGCGCACAGCGAACCGTTGTAACGCGGGTATTCGCTCATCGACTGCGGCAGGGTATAGACCGTATAGTTGTGGATCTTGTTGGGCGAAAGGAAATCCTTGACGAAGATGGCCTCCGTGTTGGCGTCGGTCTTGTCGAGGAACATCGACGCGAAGTTATCCGCAAGGTCGGAGGGATTTTTCTTATAGAGGTCGTAGAGATTGTCGGTCATGATCTCCTGCGCCGACGAGAGGGCGATGCCGTAATAATAATCCGCCTTCTCGGCCGGAATGCCCACCTCTCCGCCGGGAAGCGTCACCTCGGGCGTACGGAGCGCGCCGTAACGGGCGATCGAACCGGCATAGAGGGCCGCGCGCGAACGCATGGCCAGCGCCGCGGCCTTCGTGGCGCGCGACTTGACCGACGGGTCGTTGGGCAGCAGCGTCTTGATCTCCTCGCACTCCTTGAGCACGAAATCGTAAATCTCGTATTCCGGATTGCGCGGACGGTAAAGATAGGTCACGTCACCGCTGTAATCGTATTGCATGGGTTCGGTGATCAGCGGCACGCCGCCCATGCGTTTGGCCATGGCAAAATAGTACGCCGCACGCAGGAAACGAACCTCGCCCATGAGCCGCTCGCGGCTGTTCTTGGCAAAGACCGAAGCATCGGCCCGGGCGCATTTCTGCAGGAAAAGATTCATGTGGCGGACATAACCGTAGTCCCACGAGGCCTGCTCGCCATAGCCCCACGTAGCGTTCTGATGGCGCTTGCGGTCCACGGCGTTCGAACAGTAGCCTTCGTCCAGGTCGCAGAACGAATACCATTTTTCAATGGTCTGGTAATCCGCATAACGGGAATAGAGGTCGGAAACCAGGCCCATGATCAGCGCCTCGTTCTTCCAGACGTCCTCGTCCACGAAAATGTCGGTCGGCGACTTCGTCAGGAAATTTTCGTCACCGTCGCAGCCCGTAAAGAGCAGCAGGACGGCCAACAGGAATATATTGAAGTTTTTCATCAGTATTCGGTTTTAAAGTTAGAACGTCAGGTTTGCACCGATGTTGACCACCCGGTTCTGGGGATACTGCATACCGTTGCGGTCTGCGATCTCGGGATCGACACCGTACTTCTTCACGTTGTCGATGGAAAAGAGGTTGTAGGTGTTCACGTAGAAGCGCACCTTCTGAATGCGGGCCGCAGCGAGCCATTTCCTGGGCAGCGTGTAGCCGATTTCCAGCGAGCGGAGGCGGAACGCCACGACGTTGGTCGTCCAATAATCGAGATTGCGGTTCCAGGAGACATATTCACGGGCCGTGAAACGCAGGGCGGGAACATCCCCGGGAATCCAGGCGCTGTTGGGATCGAACGGATCCTCGTGACGCCAGCGGTTTTTGAACTGCGTCTCGCGAACCAGCGTGCGGCCGTTCTGGAACGGCCAGCGGGTCTCCCAGTTGGGCGTGAAGGCGTAGCCCCCGGCCAGCGAGAAGTCGGCCGACAGGTCGATGCCCTTCCAGTCGAAGCCCAGGGTCAGACCGCCGTTGATGATCGGCTGCGGAGCCACCGAGGAGTTGTCCTGGTAGGCGATCGGGCGTTCGTCCTGCGAGTCGATGCGGCCGTCGCCGTTGACGTCCTCGACGATGAAGTCGCCGGGCAGCAGCGTGGTGTTGCCCTTGCCGTCGATGTTGACCGGCCAGTTGTTGATCTGATCCTGGTTCTGGAATACGCCGATCGTATTGTAGCCCCAGTTCACGTAGGTGTAGCGGCCTTCCTGCCCGTTGCGGTAGCGTTTGAGCGAGTTGGCGAAACGTTCGTTGTAGACCGACACCATCTTGCGGCGGGCATACGAAATGTTCGCGCCGACCTGGAAGCCCAACTCCCCGAAACGGTTGCGGTAGTTGATCGCGAACTCGAAACCGTAGTGCGCGTCGGCGTTCAGGTTCTCGCTGGCCAGCGAATAACCGACCTCGGAAGGAAGCACCAGATCGCTGCGCGTAGCCAGCAGGCCGGTACGCTTGCGGTAGAAGTAGTCGAAGCTGCCGTAGAGTTTGCCGCCGAAAAGCCCGAAGTCGAGTCCGACGTTGGTGAAGTGGTTCTTCATCCAGCTCACGTTGGTCACGGGTTCGCCGCGGGGACGGATGCCCACGACGGCTTCCCCGTCGAGGATGCTGACCGAAGAGTTGTTGTTGTATCCGGCCACGTAGTCGTAGTCGCCGCCCACGGCATCGTCGCCGACGACACCGTACGAAGCGCGGATTTTCAGGTCGCTCAACACGTCCGACTTGACGTTGTTCTTGAAGAACGGCTCCTGGGTGATGCGCCAGGCTCCGGAAACCGACGGGAAGAAACTCCAGCGTTTGGTCGAGATGAATTTCCACGAAGCGTCGTAACGGCCCGAGAACTCGATGTAGTAGCGGTTGTCGTAATTGTAATTCACACGGGCGACGTAACCTACGCGGGCCTGCGGCTTGTCGGAGGCGGTGTAACCCTTGATGTCGTTCAGCTGAATGATCGGAATGACGTTGTTGTTGGGCGACGCCTTCACCAGTTCGTTGGTCGTGCGGTAGGTCGTGCGCTCGTTGGCCAGCACGGCGCTGACGGTGTGCTTCTCGGCGAACGTGCGGTTGTAGTTGATCATGAACTGCAACATCGTGTTGAAGACCTTCTTGTGGGTCTGCTCACGGTTGGCGGTGGCGTTCACGGCCTTCTTCTCGTAGGTGTCCTTGTCGCTGTTGTAGGTATAGGCGTCGTAGGCGTATTCGAAATTGTCGATTGTGTTGTCGGCCATCTGGTACGAATAGGTCACGCGCCCGGTCAGCCCCGGAACATAGTAGGACTTGTATTCGGCGAACATATTGGCCTGCATCACGCGCAGATCGTATTTATAAGAACCCGAGTTCCTGTAGTTGATGCCGGCCCAGTTGGCCTCGGGGACCTGCGTCGCGCTGATGTACATCGGGTTGTCGTTGGCGTAGGGCCGTTCGGTGGGCAGCAGGTTCAGCAGGGCGTTGCGCGGCTGCCAGTAGTCGTCGGGATCGGCACCGGAAACGGCGGGGTTGCGCTTCGAGTCGATACGGCCGCTCAGGTTGACGCCGGCGCGCATCCGCTTGCCGATGTTGGTCTCGAAGTTGCTCTGCACGTTCGAACGCCGGTATTTATAATCGCGAAACGCGGCGTCCTGGCTCAAATGCGACACCGAGACATAATATTTGGTCTCCTTGCCGCCGCCGGAGATATTGGCATTGATCGACGCCTGGGGCGCGTTGCGCTGCACGATATAGTCGTACCAGTCGAAACTCTGATAACCCTTCTCCTTGCCGACGCGCCACTTCTCAAGCTCCTCGGGCGTAACGGTCGGGGTCCGGCCCTGGTTCACGAGGCCCTCGGTCTGGGCGAGCATCCATTCGTAGGCGTTCGTGCCCCGCGGGAAACGTGTCCAGTTCTGCCAGCCGTAATACATATTGACGTTGATGCGCGCCGGAGTGTTTTCCTGGCCCCGCTTGGTAGTCACCAGCACGACGCCGTTACCGGCCCGCAGACCGTAAATGGCCGCCGAGGCATCCTTCAGCACCGAGATGGACTCGATATCGTTCGGAGCCAGTTGGTCGAAGGCCCCCTTGTCCTGCGGAACGCCGTCGATGACGAAGAGCGGGTCGGCCCCGAAATTGCGCACCTGGATCGTCGCGCCGGATCCGGGACGTCCGTCGGCCTGGCGGAACGAGAGGCCCGGCAGTTTGCCGGAGAGCATGGCGCTGGTCGTCGCGCTGTGTACGCGGTCGAGGTCGCTGTCGCCGACCGATGCCACGGCCCCGGTGATCGAGGCGCGTTTCTGCGCGCCGTAACCCACGACTACCACGTCGTTGAGCATGTTGGACATCTCGGAAAGGACCGCATCGACGGTGGTCCGGGTCCCGACCTTCTCGGTCACGGTATAATATCCCAGGTAGGAAAACTGGAGGGCGTCGCCGCTGCCAACGCCGAGAAGCACATACCGACCGTCGGCATCGGTCACCGCACCCTTTTGAGTGCCTTTTACGATCACGGAGGCTCCGATCACGGGGTTGCCCTTTTCATCGACAACCGTACCGGACACGCTTTTCCCGTTCTGCGGGGCCGCGGTTTGTCCATGTGCGGCCTGCACACAGATCGCCGCCAGCAGGAACACGCCCCACAAACAGATTTTAGTAAAACAGGTTTTCATAAGCATTCATTTGATTTAAGTTGGTTTTTAATTCGGACAGGGATTGGACTTTGCGATTTCGGCTGCATGTCAAGGCATGCCTTTTTTACATGGTTTCCTCTTTTTGATTGCTTTACTATGCTGTGCTGTGCTGAATACAAATCAAATATACACCATAATATCCAATTAAGAAACGGTAAAATTCAAAATGTCGGAACAGCGTAAATTTTCCCGACCGAAACAGAAAAAAGAGACCGGCTGACGATCAGCCGGTCTCTTCATACGGCATCTACGGCAATGCCCGGATCTCGTTCAACGGCGAGAGACAGTCGTTCGGGTTGTCCGACACGGTGACGGCGAACACGGCGACGTTCCGATCCTCGGGCAGCACCAATTCTTTCGCTCCGGCCCCGACCGGCAGGCAGATTTTATACATGTAGGTAAACACATAGGGGTCATTGCCGCGTTCAGCGCTGTGGCGGTGCGTACCGACATAGGCCAGGTCGCCGTCCTTCACGTAACCCGGCTCACCGTCGTGCCCCCACTGGCCGAAAAAGCCCGAATAGTAAGGGACCGTGCGGCGGAAAGGCTTGCCGTCGACAGTGAACTCCGCGTCCCGGTCGCCGTCGAGGGAGGCCGCAAGCAGGTAAACGCGGTCATAGCCGCCCTGCGGCAGGGCGATGCGCTGCCCGTCGCATTTCACGACATTCCGGCGTGCCACGTCGCCCGACACCCGGAATGCAACGCCTTCGGAAACGATCCGCTCCGGAAGCAGTTCGGCGGCATACGAATTTCCCTTGCCGTCGAGGTTTCCCTGGCGGTTGAAGGCATCCGCCGTGAAGGCGTAATCGTTGCAGGGCAGCTCGACCGGAAGCGACGAAGGCGTATCCAGCCGGATGTCGCTTGGGCGTAATTTCACCAGATAGGTCGAAGGCGCGAAGCGGCCGCACGACACGATCAGGCGGTCGCCGTCGAACCGGGCTTCGGACTGGCGCTCCTCGACGCCGTTAAGCACGTAAGCGGCCTCGATCGGCGCGGCGAAGCGGATTTCGCCCCGCTCCAGCGGTTCGCCGGACATCTCGTTCAGGCGCAGGACATACCCGCTGCCGTCCTCGGCCTGCTTGAGAGCCTTCACGGCCAGCTGCGGCGTCGAAACCGACAGGAATGAGAACGCCCGGCCCAGACGCCCCGCATGTTTAGAGGCTGCATAGGCCGCCATCGGCCGATTGAGCGATTCGGCCTTCGACGCGACGCGCCCGTCGGTGAAACCCTTCGCGTGGCCGACGATCGAATAGGTGAACACGTGGCGGCCGATGTCCTGGCGGGACTGGTATTTATAGTGGCGGCCGGGCGTGGGGGTATGGAGCAGGGTGAGGCGCAGCGTGCGGTCGTCGGGCTTGTCCCAGCCGTACTTGCAGTCGTTCATCACGGCGACGCCGTACGTGCCGTCCCGGTCCGTCAGGTCGGCCCACTGCTGGGCGTAGACTTCGTAGGCCGTCTGCGTATTGTTGCCGCGGCGGATATACCCCAGCCCGAGGTCGTAGGCCGCCTCGGGATTCGACACGGACATCGGGAACTCGGCCTTGAGCAGCGCGTTTTCGCTCTGCCAGTCCACCTCGTTGCGAATGTCGATCCGGTCGTCGGCGGCGCCGTCCGTCAGGCTGACATACTGTACGAACGTACTTTTCCCATGACGGCGGCCGATGCGCAACGTGGCACGCACGGGGCCACGTTCCGCAACCGAAATCTCGACATCGTCCGCAACGGCCTCGGGCGTGCGGTCGATCGTCTCCTTCCAGATCTCCCAGGCAGGCCAGTCGGTCGATTTGTTCTCGGTGAACATCGCCAGGCGGAAAGCCCGGCCTTCCTGCACCAGTTCACGGCCCGAACGCTTGTCGACGACGGAAGCGATGTCGCCGTTGGCGTCGAGCGTCAGTTTGTAAACGCGATTTTCAAGGCTGTTCGGCGTCGCCTTCAGCGACGACCGGGACGTCGATCCCTGCATGCGCAGGTCGTAGACGGCATACCCCACCGCTCCGACTTCGGCGGCGAAGGCGACGCGCACCCGGCCGTCCTCATAGCCGAGAATCTGCACCGGGACCCGTTCGCCGCGCGGCGACCAGGCCGACACGCCGCGCGGTTCGGAAGCCGCGGCGATCTCCGCCTCGACGATCTCCCGGCGGGTTTCGGCGACGGGATTGTAGACAACCACAGGCGTTCCCTTCACCCGCGTGTCCAGCGCACGGGAAACACCCCCCGAAGCCGTGGCCGAGAGGGCGGCAAACTTATCCTGCGCGATCAGCTCGTCGTTCCACGAAAAGGTGTAGGCGCGGGGAATGCTCGTACCCGTGAGGTCGTCGTGGAACTGATGCCAGATGAAGCGGCGCCACTCCGTGCGCAGCTCTTCGGCCGGATAGGCCGCGGCGCCCAGCCAGTCGGCCATGACCGAGGCGCGCTCGGCGGCGTCGGCAAGCTGTTCGTTGCGGCGGTTGAAGCGTTTCATCGCCGCCTGGGAGGTGTAGCAGCCCGTCGCATGGACATCCATGAGCAGTTCGCCGTCGTAGACGGGCAGTTCGGGATGCTTGTCGAAGGGATAGTAATCTTCGTAGATCTGTCCGGCGCGGGCGCTGACGATCTCCAGCGGACCGTCACCGCGAACGCCCTTCTCCAGGGAAACCAGTGTCGGGATCGTCGGCGAGCCGCCGCGGTCGCCCACGCCGTAGTAGCGGTAGGCCGTATTGTTCACGCCGCCCTTGGCCAAAGCGATGATCCCCTCGTCGCGGCTCATGTCGCGGCCGTCCCAGCGCGTGTTGTAGTCGTTGGCATTCAGGGCCGCCATCAGGCGCGACCCGTCGATGCCCTGCCAGAGTCCGATCGAGAAGGGCACTTTCGCCTTCCCGTAAAAGGGATGCTTGCGCCACTGGAGCTTCTGGGTCGAGAACCCGATCAGCCCGGCATGTGCGGCGATCGTCGGCAGCGTATAGCCGAACCCGAAGCAGTCGGGCAGGAAAATGTCGTTCGACTGCACGCCGAACTCCTCGCGGTAGAACCGCTGTCCCAGCAGAATGTTACGGAAAAACGATTCCGGGGAGGGAATGTTGGGGTCGGTGGCGTCCCACGTGCTGCCGCAGACGTTCCAGCGGCCGCGGCGGATCCACTCCTTCACCTGTCCGTACAGGTCGGGATAATACTCCTTCATCCAACTGTACTTGATGCCTCCCTCGAAGTTGAAAACGTAGTCGGGATAGCGTTCCAGCAGCCAGAAGTTCTGGACCATCGTATTGCGGACGTAAACCTCGATCGAAGTCTGCACGTCCCAGTTCCACTGCGAATCGAAATGCGCGTTGGAGACCATATAGGCCTTGTATTCCTTCTGCGCAAAAAGCCCCTGCGCGAAAACGCACAGCAGAGAGCAAAGAATCAGCGTCTTTTTCATGGCTATTCGGGAATCCGTTCAAGGTAAATATTTGCGAACTCGAACTCCGACCGGTAATTGTTCCCGCGGATTTGGAACGACACGGAGTTGGTCTGCGGGGTCAGCACGATGTCCCCGGCGTAGAACCGCGACACGAGTTTCTCGGTCTGGGCTTTCGAGCTGCGCCAGTCGGAAAGCATGCCCTGCCGCTGCCAGACGGAGAATTCGGCGCCGTTGGGTTTTGCGTAGTAGTCGAAATAGATCCGGTAGCGTCCCTCGGGAACGTCTTCCAACAGAACGCGCACCAGCCCCGTGCCGCGCGAGGAGACGGTCATGCCGCGCGGGAAATCGCCGAAGCGCACCTGCGCGTTATTGCCCAGCGACAGGCGCATCGCCTGCGGATAGAACGTATGTCTGTCGGGAATGCAGACCGTGCGCAGGCGCTGCGTCGGCTCCATGCACTCCGTGGCGGGCGTCTCGCCGTAGAAGAAGGCCACCGAGGTGTAGTCCACCGGATATTCGTTGCCCGAAGGGCCGTGCTCGATACCCATGTAAAACTCGCGCTCGAACGAGAGTTTGTCGTTCATGTAGAAACGGTATCCGCCCGTACGCGCCATCGGCAGCGAGTAATCGAGCGAACCGTGCAGCGGAAGGCTCACGCCGCGGTCCCAGCGGTCGAGCATGGCGTACCAGCCGCCGTTGTAATAGTCCTCCGAACCCGTACCGTGGAGGCGCATCTTGCCGTCCATGTAGGTCGAATCGTCGCCCTCGAAGAAGCCGGTCATCTCGGCCAGGAAACCCTGCGCCTGATGCACCGTGCCGACGTAGTGGCCGCGGCCCTCCTTCGAAAGGAATTTGTAGTATTCGCCCTTGGCGGGGTTGATCTCCCGGCGCCAGGCCGTATAGAGGCGCCCTTCGGTGCGGATGTCGCGCGCCCGGTCGTTGACCCACACCCGGGTGGTCACCTGGATCGGGTTCTGGCGGGCGCCTTCGCGGACCACGTAACGGAGTTTCAGTTCGGAACGCGCATCGAACGGCGCGGGCAGATAACAGTAGTTGACATCGCCGCGGCAGCCGATCAGCATGCTGCGCATGGCCTTTTTCCCGTAGGCGTAGCCGAAGAAGTCGGCCAGCGGCGCATGAATTGCCGGGCGGGTGTCGTCGTCCCAGCGGGCGCACAGCAGCACGTCGCGGTCGAAACCCTCGAACGAGGCCCCGCCGTCGATCTCGAAGCCTGCGATACGGCCGCCCTTCCGCTGTTCGAAAAACACGGTTTCGTCGCCGGGCAGCAGCGTGAAGCGTTTCTCCACGAGGCGCGCACCTTCCGACTGCCCGACGGCGTAGTCGGTGCAGGCGGGCGAAATCTCCGACCACACGCGGCACACCGAGGCGAGCATGTCGCGCTCCCCGGGCGTGAACTCCCCGGTCCACGTCTTCACGTCGTAGCCCGGAAGACTGCGGTACTGGAACTGGTGGAACATGATCTTCTTGCCGCAGAAGACGATCTTGCACGACTTGGCGTAAGGGATCGGCACATAGCAGTAATAACCGCCGATCTCGTTGGCGCACACGGGTTTCACGAAGGGATAAACCTTTCCGGAGAAGAGGTCCGAGAAACGCAGGCGCAGGCGGGGCGTCTGCTCGCCGTCGAAGTAGAATTCCAGCATGTCGTCGGTCGGCGTCGGGGTCCAGATGCGCTGGATGACACCCGGTCCCTCCAGTTCGGCCAGCACCAGTTTGTCGCCCTCCTTGCGGATGTAGGAGTACTTTCCGGCGAAACCGTCCTCGTTGCCGCCCGTGGGATCGTAGCTGGAAACCTGCTCCACCATGCCGTCGCGGTAGAGGGGCAGCAAATCCACCCGTTTGAGCAGTTCGACCTCGGAGGTCCAGCTGTAGGGTTTCAGCCGGGTCGTTTTTTTCTTCGCGGCCGCGACGTTCCCGCCCGGCAATGCCAGCAAACCGATGAGCGCCAGCAGAGATAAACATTTTTTCATTTTGTCGAGTCGTAGTTTATGATGATGATGATTACGGATTGATCTTCCATTGCGCGTCGATGGTCATGGTCCGGCCCGTCATGCGGACGATCACCGGATAGGCCGGCTGCACGGGCCGCTTCTCGCTCCCCGAAACGGTCTTCACGCCGGGATTGGTCGGAGGAATGCCCGAAGCCTCGCCCACGAAAACTTCCACCGGAGCCGAAGCGTCGATCCGCACCTCGGCGTCGCCCGTACGGATCACGAAGCCTCTTTTGAAAGCGTAGCGCTCCGCATTCCGGATGCGGGCGTAAGGTTCCTCGCCGAACGACACCGCACCGAGGCTTTTGCCGTTCAGCGCGGGCCGTTCGTTGAACAGCAGGACATAGTCGTAACGGTGCGTCCCGTCCGAACGACAGACGAAACGGTCGGAAAGCCCGGCCCCCTTCAGCGTCAGCCGGCGCGACATCTCCACGCCGGGATAAGCACGGTCGGCCCGGGCGGCGACCATGCCTCCGTCGGGCCGCGACTCGAAGGCGACGAATTCCCCGGCCGTCTCCGACTGGTCCCGGCCGTCGACCATCACCGTATTATGAGCCAGCGTCTTGCGATACCATTTCGTATAGTCGGGGGCGCCGTAGGCCGAGGTTCCGAAGTCGGAGACCAACTCTTTCCGGCCGTCGTGCACCGAAATCGAGAGTTTGTCGGGATGACCGTGGCCGCCGCCGTGCGGGCCGTATTTCAGCACCACGGTCGCTTCGGGGCTGCGCAGCAGGGCGAATCCGGCGTCTTCGAAACGGAAACTCTCCTGCCGCAGCGGTTCCGAGGCGGGAGCGATCCGCTCCGGATTCAGCAGCGCATAACCGCCGCCCCGCTCCACATAACGATAGCACTGGGCCAGCACGTCGCGGAAAAGCGGGTCGCGGAAGCGGGCGTACGCCGCTTCGAACAGCCCGGCCTGCGCGATGAGCGACTCGCCGTACCAGCCGTCGTTGTGGGCCGGGAAAGTCAGGTCGGGATAGACGCCCCGCACCGGCGACGCGAACATATTGTACAACTGTTCGTCATACAGGTCGATGTTGCGGCATCGCACGGCGTCGGCCGTCATCACGACAGCCCCGAGCGGATAGAAATGGTAGATCGGCGAACCTTCGTTCCACCATCCGTCCGCATAGACGTGTCTGGCCATCAGCGTCCGGTAGCCGCACTGGGGATCGTCGAGCGCCACGCGGATCAGCCCGTCGTCGCGCAGAGCGACGGCCAGGGCCGTCAGGCCGCAGTTGTGCCACACCTGCCAGTTGCCGCCGTCGCGGCGGCGCAGCAGCAGGTCGGCGCCCTGCCGGAAAAGATCGCGTTCGATTTTCCGCTGCTGCGCCCCGGTCAGCGTACCGCGTACGGCGACGTAGGCCCGGGCGGCGGAACTGAACCACACCGATTCGTCGAGGCTCTGTCCGAACATCTTGCCGCTGTGCGCCTCGGAGGGTTTGCGCCAGGCATTGTGCACCATGTAATCGGGATACATGTTCGAGTAATCGAGCAGCATGTCACGGATATACTCCGCATAGCGGGATTCGCCCGTGGCCAGATAGAGATACATGCAGTTCGTCAGGAAAGTCAGGTTGTGGGCATGCACGAAATTCACCCAGCCCCAGTTATATCGGTTCACGCCCCGGTACTCCCTGTCACAGGCGGCGCAATAGTGCGCCGTGGGATGGTCCCAGCGGAAGGTGAAGGTGACGTTATGGATCGGACAGACGTAGAAATGGCCGTGGCCGGCCTCCATCGTGGGAACCTCCATGTCGTGCGTCAGCCGCTCGTCGACGCTCCGGCGCATGGACGCCACGATCCGCCCGCCCCAATCGGTCTTCGCCGACTCGCGGATATGCGCCACATCGTCAGTGGAGAAGAAGTAGAACTCCTCCGGGGATTCGGGACGGGCCTCGTTTTGCCCGTAAGCGGCAAGCCCGAGGAGCAACAGCCCGGCGGCCGCGAAATATCTCAACTGCAAACGCATCTCCGTCACTTTTTATTCATACCTTTCCAGTCGGCCGAGAAATAGGCCCTGTTCAGCCGTTCCAGCAGGTCACCGCGCCCCTCGCGGGCGAACTTGTCCTCCAGATCGCGGTAAAGGTAGTATTGCAGCCAATAGCCCTTGTGGTATCGCTCCCGGATCGACGCGGCCTGTTTCAGTTTGGCGTACCACGACGTGTTCAGCCCGTGGCGTTCGGCGACCTTGACTGCCTGCTGCGCCTGCCGCCACAGGTCGTCGGCCATGCGCCGCATCAGCTTCGTATAGTCGCCGTAGCGGAATCCCGAAACGTCGATCAGCTCGCACCGGTCGTCGACACCCAGCGCCTTCAGGTCGACCGTCGTTTCGAACGTGCGGTCGCCGTCGAGGTCGTATTCGATACAGTCGAAAAATCCGTTCCCGTCCCGGTCGGTATAGCGCACCGTCGCAAAGCGCTCGGGGTCCCGGCGCTGCCAGAGGCGGTCCCAGCCCTGATAATAGGTCGTGTTCTGGTCGATGCGCCAGATACCGGTCTCGGCCCCGTAGAGGTGCAGGCGGCCGTCGAAACGGCTGATGTAGAGCCGTCCGCCGCCGGAGTTGTCCATATCCCACTCCCCGCGGTCGCCCGAAGGGTCGGACTGGGAATGGTTGTCGAAACCGCCGCGGCTGCGCCCGACCTTGAACGGATCGAGGTTGTCGCAGAACTCCACGCGCTCCCAGCGGCCGCAGTCGTCGTCCTCGTCGAAGACGAAGTTGACGCGGCTCCACTTCCCGCGCTTGAAAATCAGATCGTAGGCGTGCTCATGGTCCGTGTAGACCAGCTCCGTCAACTGCCGGAAACGGGGATCGGGGAAGAACCGGTCGGCTTCGGGCAGTCCGCGCATGTTGCGGAGCGGGTGCACCTGGTCGCCGTAATCGAATCCTTCGCCCTGGAAGCCCAGCGTAAAGTCGAAATCGAACTCCTGCCCCGGACGGTTGTCATTGTCGAGGTCGACGGCGATCGAAACCCAGTCGATACGGCCCGTCAGCTGCATGTGGTCGTAGGTGTTGGGCAGTTTCGGGTCTTTCATGTGCGGCGGGGAGTCCAGCAGGCGGATCGCCATTTCGGTCAGCCCGTCCTTGTCGGGATCGTAGAAAAGGAACGGATTCTCCCAGTTGAGCCGCAGATCGCCGATCTTGTCCGTCGAGGCGTGCATCTTCATGAAGGCGGTCTTGCCGCTGTAATCGGGGAAAAAGTCGCAGATACCCGACTTCTGCCAGCACTCCAGCCGGAAGGTGTTCCAGTCGATGTAGTTGAAAATGTCGTCCCTGTCGGTATCCAGCACGATCATATAGTGCCCGTTGGGCCACACCTCGTCGGTCGGTTTGAACGGATATTCGGCCACCAGTTGCAGGTCGGCACGGCCGTCGCCGTCGAGATCGGCCCACTTCACGATGAGATCGTAGACCCCGTCCTTATTGCGGTCGACGAGCAGGCAGTCGTTGACCGTGTCCCCCTCCAGATCGCCGGGCTTCATATTGCCGTCGTCGTCGAGCCAGAGCACGGGGACGTCGTTGTGGGTGACCGAACGGATGGCATCCGGCCTTCCGTCGCCGTTCAGGTCGAGGTATTCCGGCGTGAACCCCGCAGGCGGCGGGGGCAGCCGGAAAGCCGAGATCGCGTTGTTCGAATTCCAGTAGGCGGGAGCCTTTTCGCCGGCACGCGTGCCGGAAGGCAGCAGGGCCGCGGTCGCCAGAAGGCATTGCAAAATACGGAGCTTCATATTATTGTTCGTTTGTCTGCTGTTCCACAAAACGGCCGAGGGCCGCATAGCGTTCGTATTGTCTTTCGTAATAAGCGCGGCGTTCGGGGTCGGGAACGTAATCGACGTACTCCCTGACGCTCATCGCAGCCTGCGCCTCCCCGACCGTCGGATGGATGCCGGCGGCGACGGCCGCGCACATCGCGGCGCCCAGCGCACAGGTCTGCGCGTAGCCGACGACCCGGATCGGCATGCCGAGCACGTCGCTGAGCGTCTGCATCACGAAAGGCGACTTGACGGCGATGCCGCCGATGGCGAGGATCGACCGGATTTCGACGCCCTCCCCGGTAAAACGTTCCGCAATGGCCCGCGATCCGTAGGCCGTCGCCTCGACCAGCGCCCGGAAAATCATCGGGGCCGAAGTGCCGAGCGTTAGCCCGGTCAGCGCTCCGGTCAGGAGCGGATTCGCATCGGGGGTGCGGCGGCCGTTCAGCCAGTCGAGGGCCAGCACGGACGATTCCCGGGGATCGACCAGCGCGGCCCGTTCGCCCAGGCGGGGAATGATCTCTTCGCTCAAATCGTCCCGCCCGGGCAGCAGTTCCCGGACCGGCCACATCAGCAGGTCGCGGAACCACGCGTATACGTCGCCGAAAGCGGATTGCCCGGCCTCCATGCCGACGCAGCCCGGCAGCACCGAGCCGTCGACCTGTCCGCAGATGCCGCGGACGGCGCCGCCGAGTTTTTCGGCCGGGCACACGACGATGTCGCAGGTCGAGGTCCCCATGATACGGGTCAGCACGCCGGGACGGATGCCCGCCCCGACAGCCCCGATATGGGCGTCGATCGCCCCGACGGCCACGGGAATGCCCGCCGGCAGCCCCAGCCGCGCGGCCCATTCGCCGCACAGCCCGCCGGCATACCGTTCGGCGGTATGCGTTTCGGAAGACATGCGCTGGGCGAAGCGCCCCAGCCCGGGCCGCAGCCCGTCGAGAAACTCCGCAGGGGGCCAGCCGCCCCACTCCGCATGCCACAGCCCCTTGTGTCCGGCGGCACAGCGGCCCCGGAGGACCTTTTCGGGACGGGTATTGCCCGTCAGCAGCGCACACATCCAGTCGCAGTGTTCGATCCAGGCATAGGCGGCCTCCGCCACCGAAGGGTTGGTTTTCAGAATATGCAGCACTTTCGACCAGACCCATTCCGCCGAATAGATGCCGCCCGAATAGCGCGTGTAATCCGTATCGGAACGTCTGGCCGCGGCATTGATCTCCGCGGCTTCACGGATGGCCGTATGGTCTTTCCACAGCACGAACATCGCGTCCGGCTCCCCCGCAAAGCGCGGCAGCAAAGCCAGCGGCGTCCCCGCCGCATCGGTCAGGACGGGGGTGGAACCGGTCGTGTCGAACGCCAGGGCGCAGATTTCGCCGGGACTGTCCGCCGGGATTGCGGCGACGGCCCCGCGAACCGCCGTTTCGAGCGATTCGGTGTAATCCAGCGGATGCTGGCGGTAACGCTGGCCCCGGGCATCGCAGTAGAGTCCCTTTTTCCAGCGCGGGTAAGGGCAGACCGCCGAAGCCACCTCGCGGCCGTTCGCGCTGTCCACGACCAAAGCCCGGCAGGAATCCGTCCCGTAATCTATTCCGATAACGTATTTTCTCATGACACGCGTTCTTCCTTGCATATAAAGATACTGTAATAAACGATGACCGCAAAGGCGGCGGCAGGAACCCAGTAGGCGGTCCCGATACTTCCGATCCGGTCGGAGACGATGCCCTGTATCTGGGTCAGCACGGCCGCACCGGCGATCGCCATGACCATTCCCGCACCGCCGATCTTCGTGTCCGGACCCAGACCGCGCAGGCCGCAGCTGTAAATCGTCGGAAACATCAGTGACATGCACCCCGAAATACCCATCAGACCGTAAACGCCGGCGACACCCCGGGCATAAACCGCCGTCAGGCAGCAGGCGACGGCCAGGACCGCCAGGGTCATGAGGATCTTGCGCGGCGAGAAAAACCGCATCAGCCCCGTACAAACGAAGCGGGCGACGACGAACAGCACCAGCGAAAGGATATAGTAGGTCGCGCCGGCCTGTTCGGCGGTCCGGGGCAGCAGGTCGTCCAATCCGATCCAGGCACAGAAGTCGTAAAATCCGGCAGCGACGGGTTCCACGCCCCGCAGGGCCGCGATGATGCTTTCGGTCGAAGCCCCGCTGCCAAGCCCGGCGATCACGGCGTCGAAATGCAGCTGCTGCATGGCATACCGGATGACGAACGACCACACGGCGATCTGCGCGCCCACGTAGAAGAACTGCGCGACGACACCCCAGACGTAATTCCGGTTCCGGACCAGGCGGCGGAAGGCCGCCCCGAACTGCAAGGTCTTGTCCTCCTCGCGCAGGTTGGGCATCCGCGTCAGCCAGATCGCCAGCAGCAGCACGACCATCACGGCCCCGACGGCCACATAGGTCATCGTCACGGCATTCAGCTCGTCGGCCTGGATGGCGGCCAGCTCCGCGGCGGGCAGGGCCGCCCGCTCGGCGGCCGTAAAGACGTTGAGCTGCGAGAGAATGAATATCTGGCTGATGATTACGCCCGAAATCGCCCCGAAGGGGTTGAACGACTGGGCGAAATTCAGGCGCTGCGTCGCCGTGGACTCGGGTCCCATGGCGAATACGTAGGAGTTGGTCGAGGTCTCCAGGATCGACAGCCCGGCGAAGAGGATGAAGATCGCGAAAAGATACATCACGAAGCTCATTTCGACGTTCACCTCCGAGCACAGCATGGCGGGATAGAACAGGAATGCCCCGAGGGCGTACATCCCCAGCCCGAGCAGAACGCCCGACTTATAGGTGTAGCGTTTGATGAACATGGCCCCGGGGATGGCGAAACAGCCGTAACCGAGCAGGTAGCAGACGACCTGTATCCACGCCGTCCTGGCGTCGGAGAGGCTCATGATGCGCTTGAAGGCCGCCAGCATCGTATCGGTCAGGTTGTTCGGCAAAGCCCAGGCGAAGAAAAGCGTCGTCAGCAGGATAAACGGGAAAACGACGTTGCGGGGGATGACGGGTTCTTTCATGGTCGTAGTTTCAGAAAGGGTTAGCGTTTCGGTGCGGTTCAGCGGAACGTCGCGGTGATTTTATCGAGGTCATACCCGAAAAGCCGCTGCACGATTCCGGCGAGCGCAGCCTCGTCACCCTGGATATGCAGCACGGTCTGCCGGTGCGAAAGCGATTCGCCCGGAGCCAGCGCCGCACCCGGAGACGACGTCTCGATCTCGTAGAAAGGTCCCATGACCGAACCGTCCTCGACGGGACCGTCGTTGTAGGCGTTGATCACGTCCCCGTTGAAGGCGTCCTGCTGCTCGCCCCACTGCCCGTTGACATAGTCGGCCGGGCCTTCGGGCCGGGAGTATTTCAGCAGCGTGAGCACCCGCTTTTCGGTATCGTAGCTGCCGCAGATGCCTTTGGCGCGCGGAGCCGGAATGCCGATCTTCGCCCGGTATTTCCCGTCGATCCTGAAGCGCAGCATGCCGTCGCCGGCCACGAGACGGTCGGCGGGCACTTTTCCGAAATAGGTGTCGTTCACGACCGGCCCCTCGGCATCCTCGGCATAGGGAATGAAGACGGTCGTGGTCGGCGTGGGGTTGAACATGCCGAGCAGCCAGATCGAGGGAAGCCCCGTCTGTTTCGTCCAGGCGTTTTCACCGCGGTTGGTGATCCGGTTATCGGTCTCGTAAGCCACGACCTTCAGTCCGGCAGGCAGTTCCGCGCCGAGCACGCCGGCCACGGCCTCCGCGTCGAGCAGCGAAATCGTGCGCTCGATGCCCATGTCGAAACTGACGCCGCTGGCATTGAACAGTTTCGCCGATTTGGTGAAACGCACCCGCGCGGCGCTTTGCTCCGCAATGTCGTACCGCTCGGTGTCGATGACCGCCGGGACGAGCCAGTTGGCGTAGACCTGCTCGGCCCCGGGCTTGAAATAATAGGAGAACGCACCGCCCTCGGGTCCGATCCAGAAACGCTCCTCGCCGCCCACGGGGTTGAACTGCGGATTCCGTTCGCCGGATTCGATGAAGCGGTAATTGATCCAGCCGTAGCTGTCGCCGCCATCGCCGTCCGCCGTGGTGGTCATCACACGCCCCTGGTAACCGGGAGCGACCAGAACTTTCGCACCGCCCTCCGGAGCGGTCAGTTCGAGAAATTCGATCTTGTGGTCGCGAAAGAACTTCGCGTCATAGCCGTAACTGCCCATTTCGTACTCTTTTTCCGCAGGGCGACAGCCGGCAACGGCCAGCACAGCACCCGCAATCATATAATTTATCAGTCGTTTCATAATCAGATGGAGTTTGATCACCGGTAGATCGGTCCGTAATTTTCACAGGCGCGGTAATCGGCCCCTTCCGGGTCCATGCCGAACGCGGCCCATGCACTCGGGCGGAACAGTCCGGTCTCGTCGAGGTTGTGCATGCAGACCGGAATGCGGAGCATCGACGCCAGGGTAACGAGGTCGGCGCCGATATGACCGTAACTGATCGCACCGTGATTGGCCCCCCAGCTGTTCATCACGGAGTAGACGTCGCGGAACGCCCCCTTACCCGTCAGGCGGGGCGCGAACCAGGTCGTCGGCCAGGTCTTGTCCGTGCGCCTGTTGATGGTTTCGAAGATCTCACGGTCGACGTTCACGGCCCACCCTTCGGCGATCTGCAGCACGGGACCCTGCCCCTTGATCAGGTTCAGACGGCACATCGTCACCGGCATGTCGCCCTGCGTGAGGAAACACGACGAATAACCTCCGCCGCGCATGTACTCGCGCGAAGCGGGGTACCACGTCGTCGCGCCGAGGCACGCCTCGGCCTCGGCTTCGGTGATCTCCCAGAAGGGTTTCATCACCGGCTGTCCGTTCTCCGACTGGCGGCCTGTGGCATCGAGGCAGCACGAACCTGAATTGATCAGGTGGATGATGCCGTCGGCGGCGCGGCCCTCCAGTTTCCGGCCGGTCACACGCTCCACGGACTCGGGACTCCAGAACGTGCGCACGTCGGCGAACAGCTGGGCACGGTTGGTCAGGAGGTGCATCAGCAGCATCGAAACGCCGTTCAGCGTGTCGTTCTCCGTGGCGAAGGTGAAGGCCTCGCGGATGCCGTTCCAGTCGAACGAGGTGTTGAGTATCGCCTCCGAGAAATCCCCGTCGGGCTTGTAGTCGGTCCACTGCCGCTGGCCCTGGAAACCGCCGGCAATGGCGTTGTGTCCCATCGCCTCCTCCTCGAAGCCCATCCCGGCCAATTTCGGATTGCCGGTCATCAGGTCACGGAAGATCAGCGTCATCTTGACGACGTATTCCCAGATGGCGTCCTTCTCCTCCCGGCTGTAAACGAGATGTTCGGGATTGTAGTCCCGGCCTTCGTTCTTTTTACAGTATTTCTCCGTCCACGCCATCGCGCGGCGGAACTCCTCGGGATCATAGATACCCAGCCGAACGCGGCGTTCGATCTCGCTCGCATCGACATATTCGCTGCGCATACCCAGGTACTCCTGGAAAAAGGCGGGATCGGGAATCGATCCGGCGATGCCCATCGAAACCGAACCGATCGAAAGATAGGATTTTCCGCGCATCTGCCCCACGGCGACAGCGGCGCGCCCGAAACGCAGCAGCTTTTCGCGGACATCCTCCGGAATGGAGCGGTCGCCCATATCCTGCACGTCGCGGCCATAGATGCCGAACGCGGGCAGCCCCTTCTGGTTATGCCCGGCCAGTGCCGAAGCGAGGTAGACGGCTCCCGGGCGTTCCGTACCGTTGAACCCCCAGATCGCTTTGGGCATCAGCGGATCCATGTCGATCGTCTCCGCCCCGTAGCACCAGCAGGGCGTCACCGAGACGACGGCGCAGACGTTGTTCACGCTGAATTTCTCGGCGGCCATGGCAGCCTCCTTCACACCGCCGATACAGCGGTCGGCGACGACGCATTCGACGGGCGTGCCGTCCGAATAGCGCAGCTGCCCGGCATAAAGTTCGGCCACGCGCTGCGCCATGTCCATCGTGGTCTGCTCCAACGATTCACGGATTCCGCCCCGGCGGCCGTCGATCACGGGACGGATTCCGATACGGGGTTTCTGGGATTTCAGATTCATATGCTTTAAATTTAGGTTGTAATTTCAATCGGAATTTATTAGACTGGTCTGTGCTGTGCTGAAAACAGGTCAAAAAAAATTTACAGGGAACCCCGTAAAATCAGACGCGTGGGAATGTAGATCTGCGGACGCTCCATGGTGAGGATAAAGCGCGCGGCAACGGCACCCATCAGGTCGAAGTCCGTGGAAATGACCGAAATGCCGTTATCCAGAATCTCGAAAACAGGTTCGTCGTTGTAGGCCACGACCCCGACATCCTCCCCGAGCGCCCAACCGCGCATGCGGGTCAGTTTGATAAAGTCGATCAGATGGCTGTGCTTCACGATCAGATAGGCTGTCCCCTTTTCCAGGGCCGCCGGGCCGATCTCGTTCACGATGCTGTACGGGAAGCCGTGGTCTTCGCAAAAACGCTTGAAATAGGGAATGCAGCTTTTCGGGTGTTCGGAATTCTCGGGAAACACGAAGACGATCTTCCGGTAACGCCGGAACCGTTCCAGGCCGGTTACCATACAGTCGTAAAGCGTTTGGTCGAAACCCTGGCAGACATAGGCGAAACGCTCCTTCTCGAATTTACCGAAGTCGAGCAGCAGGACTTTCGAGGGATCGAGCAGATCGAGGATTTCCGAATAAACGTCATTCTGGTAGTTCATCACCAGGTAGAGGTTGTAGCGGCCCACGCTGTCGCGGATGGTCTTGTTGAAAAGCTCCTGACTGCGCTGGTGGAAATAGAGGTCGATCTTATAGTTGGCCGCAAGGTTGCGCGTGATAGCATCGTGCAGCTGGTATTTGAACGGGCTGTAAGTGTCGAGCAACAACAAAATCCGATGCACGGCATTGCAGACATAATAGCCCTTGGTCGGGGCCGAATCGACGACTCCCTGCGTTTTAAGCTCGTTGAAAGCCTTGAAAACCGTATCGCGCGAAACCCCGTACTGCCGGCTCAAACCGTTGATCGAAGGAAGCGGATCGCCCGGAGCGTACTCCCCGATCGAGATTTCGTGACTCAAGGCATCTGCCAGCTGCTTGACTTTGGACATCTGTGACGTAAATATCAATTCCATATTATACCGATAACAAAAAACAACTGAAAGCAAGAAGCTGTGCTGAACTGTCCTGCCACATTGCAAAGAAAAAGAATAATCCACAGATTGCCAAATTTTTCCGGCACATTTTTCCAACCCGAATCCGGCCGAAACCACCGAAAAGAGGCGGAGCGGAATAAAACGAAGGAACACAATCTGCTGACAATCAACACCATTAAATAAAAAATTCGGACTTCCTTCGGCGGATAATAAAAAAACAATATCTTTGCCGATAACAAACAGCACAGCACAGCATAATCTGAAAACAGAAAAACATGAACCGAAAAACACGAATCCTGACTGCGATATTCCTCTTCACGGGCATATCGTTTTTCTCCGTCGCCGCGCCAAAGCCACCGGTGGTCTCCGAAGCGACGCTTCTGCGCGAAATGACCGACCGCGACGCGCTGGCCCGCCTGCCCTATCCGGCCTATAAGACGCGGCAATTCAGCAGTTACGACCGCAAGGCCGTCTCGCCCGACCGGCCCGGGTGGTTCGGGAACGACGACTGGAGCATGTTCATACGCACGGAACTTAACGGCGGACGTACGGAACACGTGCTGATGGACGCCGACGGACCGGGTGCCGTCGTCCGGTTCTGGATGACATTCGCCGGACAGGATTGCGGCCGCGGCACGCTCCGCATCTACATCGACCGGGCGGCGGAACCCGTGCTCGAAGCCACGGCATTCGAGATCCTGAGCGGCACGGAAGTCGCCGGGGAGCCGCTGGCCGCCTCGGTCTCAACGCTGATGCGCCACGACCGCCGGGGCCATAATCTCTATTATCCGATCCCCTATGCGGAACATTGCAAAATCACCTACGAAAGTCCCAATGTCTACGCCGGGCCGGAACCCGAAAAACGCAAGGGAACGGAAAACGTCTACTACAACATCGAGTGCCGGACCTACACCGATCCGGTCGAGGTCGTCTCTTACGCCGGATCGCCCGACGAGGCCCTGCGCACAGCCGCCGAAAATACCCGGAAAGCGTTGAGCGCACCAAAGTCCGCGCACGGAGGAAAGCAGGGGAGCGTTCCGGTCAAAACCCTCCTTGCTCCCGGCAAAACGGCCGAGTTCCCCATCCGCGGGCCGCGGGCCGTCCGGGAAATCGCGCTTCGACTCGCGGCACAGGACCTGCCCCAGGCGCTCCGGTCCACGGTCATGAGCATCCGGTTCGACGGCGAACAGACCGTATGGATTCCCGTCGGGGACTTTTTCGGCATCGGCTACAAACCGATGCGCAACGAGACATTCTTCACCCAGACCGACGAACGGGGCGCGATGAAGGCCTATTGGGTCATGCCGTTCCAAAAGGAGTGTACAGTCGCGTTCCATAACTTCGGCTCGCAGGAGGTGGCGCTGCACGGCGAAATCGTCCATGCCCCCTGGAAATGGGACGGCCGAAGCCTCCATTTCGGAGCCGCGTGGCATCAGTACACCGATATAAATACGGGTGCGAACGGGAAATCGACGCCCCGGGACATCGTCTACACCTCCCTTGCGGGCGAAGGCCGTTACGTGGGCGACTGTCTGACGCTCTACAACACCGTGAACGGCTGGTGGGGCGAGGGCGACGAGAAAATCCATGTCGACGGCGAAGCCTTCCCTTCGCATTTCGGGACAGGGACGGAGGATTACTACGGCTATGCCTGGTGCCGGCCCGAGGTCTTCACAGGCCACCCGTTCATCGCCATGCCCGCAGGCGACGGAAACCTCGGCGTCGGATACACGGTCAACAGCCGCTGCCGGATGCTCGACGCCATTCCGTTCACACGCTCGCTGCGGTTCGACATGGAACTGTGGCACTGGCAGGAGGCGCGCATGAACTACGCCCCCGCGACGATGTGGTACATGCGCCCGGGCGGCGTATGCAGCATCGCTCCCGACACGGCCGGAGTACGCCGGCCCGTCGTCATGCGGCGCAGTCAGCTGATCCCTCCCGTGCTGACGGCAGGCATCGAAGGCGAGGACCTCGAAATCCGCAGCTGCACCGGCGGCGAGGCCTACGGCCAGTACCGCACCAACGGACTGTGGAGCCGGAACACGCAGCTCTTCTGGCACAATGCTCCGGCGGGTTCCACACTCACGCTGGGGTTCGAATCGGCCGTGGAGACCGAAGCCCGGCTCGAAGGCGTCTGCTCGCTGGCCAAAGATTACGGTACGTTCCGCATCTGCCTGAACGGACGGGAACTGACGCCGTCGCTGAACCTCCATGCCCCGGAACTGATCACCAAAGAGGTTGCGCTCGGTGACGGGCAGGTCCGCAAGGGCGGAAACACGCTGACGATAGAGGCCGTCGCTCCGGCTCCCGGGTTCACGGAGTGTTTCTTCGGGCTCGACAGGCTGGTCCTGCACCTGCAATAAGGACAGTCCGGCTTCGCCGCAACACGATCCGGGCCGGACGGGAAATACGTTCGTATCTCTCGCCCGGCCCGGACAAGACGGGCGAAAGGCGCCCGCAAAACTTTAACTTATTGGTGCTGGGGTCTCAACAGATCCTGCACGACTTTTACCGGAGAGAAGGTCGTGACGGGAACGTCGACGAAAACCGTGTTCCACTTCGCCATCGCACCGTTCCAAAGCCCCGGAAGCTCCTGCGCACGCAGATCGCGGCCGCCGGAGGATTTCGACGAGATGAATCCCGTCGCGGGATCGGTGTACCGGCGCAGATCGAACTTGCGGCCCTTCGAATCGCGCACGCCGCAGACGAGGTCCACGGGGTTGAAATGCGTGGCCGACTGCATCAGCGGCAGATCGTCGGGCGCGATCTGGCTCGACTCGGCGATCTGAAGCGACTCCGTACCGTCGGGGTTCCCGACCCAGAACGGGCCGCCGCCCGGCTCGCCCTCGTTGCGGACCATACCGCAGACGCGGATCGGACGGTCCAACACGGCGCGCAGCAGCGCCGAATCGTAATCGGCGGGGAGTTTCACGCAGAGCCGCTTCTCGATAAATCCGGCGATCGGCTCCAGCTCCGCACCGCCCACTTCGAGGGCCTTGAGGCACTCGAAGGCGCGTTCCTGCAGGTCGAGCAGAACCCCCGCAAGCACCTTTTTATAACGGACCGTATCCCCGCGGCGGGCATCGGTCGTCACGTTGTCGATATTCTTGATGAAGACGATGTCGGCATCGATTTCGTTCAGGTTCTCGATCAGCGCCCCGTGGCCCGCGGGACGGAACAGCAGCGTGCCGTCGGCCTGCCGGAAAGGCGTGTTGTCGGGATTCACGGCAAGGGTGTCGGTCGAAGGCTTCTGCACCGAGAACGAGATGTCGTAACGGATGCCGAACCGCCTTTCGTAAAGGGGAACCTTCTCCGCGAGCAGCTCCTCGAAGCCCGCGACGTGCTCGGGCGAGACGGTGAAATGGATGCGCGCGACACCTCCCGCCGCGGCGTAGGCCGCACCTTCGACCAGGTGTTCCTCGACGGCCTTGCGCGCCCCTTCGGGATAGGCGTGGAAGGTGACCAGCCCCTTGGGCTTGCGGCCGTAGTTCAGCCCGTCGTTGACGATGGCATTCACGATGGCACGGTCGTCGGCCCCGGCGGGCAGCACGGCGCGAAGCTCGGGCCAAAAGGCGAACTTCCCGATATTTTCCAGCAGCGTGTCGATGCCCTTGCCGCGTTTGCCGTCGTTGACGAACTCGAACAGTTCCTTGAACATGCGCGTGGCGGCTCCCGAAGCGGGCACGAACTTCACCACACCCAGTCCGGCAGACTCTTTTTCATAGCGTTCCACGGCGGCATCGGCCTCCGCCTCGCCGACAACCAGCACGCCGTCGCCCGGCGATGCGGCCCGCACGACATTCAGGAAAGGGAATCCGCGGCGGAAATTCTCCAGTTGGGTCTCCGCCAGTTCGGGTGTCAGGCCATGATCGGCAATCTGTTTCAAATCTTCCTGTGTAAACATAGGTTTCGTCTATTTTGTTTTTAATTTGCAATCGGCCGCACGGCAACTGTTGCAACAGCTGTCACGGACAAACAATCCGTCAAACTGAACTGTAACAGCAGAAACGGCACATGTCTCTGCGCCGCAAGCCCCGCCCGAGGGAGGGAGGGGGCAGGCTTGTAAACACAGCCACAGGCTGCGGGAAACAGCATCCGGATCCCGCAACAAAGGAAACAATAGCCTGCCGCGATTTCAAAGTTACTAAATAATTTCTAACTTTGCATACCATGATTCGAGAATTTCACCAAATCAGCCTGCGCGGGCGCAACAGTTTCGGCGTCGACCAGCGGGCCGCGCACCTCGTAGAATTCGAAACCGCCGAGGATCTGCGCACGTTTTTCGCCGCGGGGATTCCCGGACGGTGGACGGTGCTCGCCGGAGGCAACAACATCCTCTTCACCGAGGATTACGACGGCGTGCTGCTGACCCCCGCGGCCCGGCAGATCGCCCTTGTGAGCGACGACGGCGACGAAGTCCGACTGCGCGTCGACGCGGGCGTCGAGTGGGACGACCTGGTGGAATGGGCCGTCCAGCGCGGCCTGTGGGGCATCGAAAACCTCTCGCTGATCCCCGGCAAGGCGGGGGCCGCCCCGGTGCAGAACATCGGAGCCTACGGCTGCGAAGCGAAGGACGCGATCCGCCGGGTCGAAATGTACTGCGTCGAGACGGGCACGGTGCTGACGCTCGACGCCGCGCACTGCGGTTTCGGCTACCGCGAAAGCGTCTTCAAACACGACCTGAAAGGCCGGGTAATCATCACCGCCGTCGAGATCGCACTCTCGCACACGCCCCGGCCCCGACTGGGTTACGGAGACGTGGAGCGCGAGGTCGAAGCCCGTGGGGGCGCCACGCTGCGCAACATCCGCGAGGCGATCTGCTCGATCCGCCGCGCGAAGCTTCCCGACCCGGCCGTGCTGGGCAATGCGGGCAGTTTCTTCAAAAACCCCGTCGTGGAGGCTTCGGTCGCCGAAAACCTGCTGAAAGCATATCCCGACATGCCGCACTACCCCGCGCCCGAGGGACGGGAGAAGCTGGCCGCCGGGTGGCTGATCGACCGGGCCGGGATGAAAGGTCACCGCGCGGGGAACGTGGGGGTCCACGAGCGGCAGGCGCTGGTGATCGTCAACCACGGCGGCGCCACGGGCGGCGAGGTGATCGCATTCGCCCGCACGGTGCAGGCCCGGGTCCGCGAGAAATTCGGCATCGAAATAGATACGGAGGTGAACATATTATGAATCTTTTGGACTCTTTTCAACGCTACATCGACGAGAACGACCTCGCCACGCACGACGACCGCATCCTGCTCACCGTCTCGGGCGGCGTGGACTCGATGGTCATGCTCTCGCTGTTCACCCGCTGCGGCTACCGGGTGGGCGTCGCCCACTGCAATTTCCAGCTGCGCGGCGCGGAGAGCGACGAGGACGAAGTGCTGGTGGAGGACGAAGCGAAAAAATACGGCGCGGCGTTCTACAACAGGCGTTTCGAGACCAAGGCCGAGATGGAGCGCACGGGCGAGTCGATGGAGATGGCGGCCCGGCGGCTGCGCTACGCGTGGTTCGACGCCCTGAGCCGCGAACACGGCTACACGGCCATCGCCATCGCCCACCATGCCGACGACTCGATCGAGACCTTTTTCATCAACCTGCTGCGCGGAACCGGGCTGCGGGGGCTGACGGGAATCTCGACCCAGGTCGGGAAGGTGATCCGCCCGCTGCTGTTCGCATCTCGCAAGGAAATCCTCGAATACGCCGTCCAGAACCGCATTCCCTTCCGGGAGGATTCGTCCAACCGGTCGACCAAATACCTGCGCAACAAGATCCGGCTGGGGCTGATCCCCCGCATCCGCGAGATCAATCCCAAATTCACGAGCCTGATGAGCCGCAACCTCGCGCGGCTGACCGACGCCCAGCTCTTCATCAACCACGGCATCGAACGCATCCGCTCGGAGGCCGTCACCTCGGACACGGGGATCGACACGATCCACCTCGACCGCCTCGATCCGGCCTTTCCGCAGGGATTCGTGATCTACGAACTGTTGAGTTCGGGCTACGGATTCAAGGGCGACGTGATCGACTCGCTGTGCCACTCGCTCGAACAGGACGCCACGGGACGGCGGTTCTACGCCCGCGAAAGGGTGGCCTCGATCGACCGCGGGAAGATCGTCATAGCGCCGATAGCCCCCGACGACGCGTGCCTGACCACGGTGCGCAAAGGCGCCCCGCGCAGCTACTGCGGCAACTCGGTCCTCTACTACGAATACTGCGACATCGACACGATCAAGAACTTCGGCGTACCCGAAAATATCGCGCAAGTCGATGCCGACAAGTTGCAGTTCCCGCTCACGCTGCGCCGCTGGCGCGACGGCGACTGGTTCGTGCCGTTCGGCATGACGGGCCGCAAGAAGGTATCGGACTTCCTCGTCGACGCCAAGGTCTCCGTGGCCGAGAAGCAGCGGCAGTTCGTGCTGCTGTCGGGCGACGAGATCGTCTGGCTCGTCGGACGCCGCATCGACGACCGTTACCGCCTTACGCCCGACACGGAAAACGTGCTGCGCATCACCAAAGAAATCGTTTAAAATGGCAAAGAGCGCTCTGAAATTCAAGGATTCCGTCGCCCAGTACGAACGGATCGCGGCCGAAGTCGCGGCCCGCCGGTTTTCCGGCATCTACCTGCTGATGGGCGAGGAGAGCTACTTCATCGACGCCCTCACGGACCAGCTGGCCGCGACGATCCTCGACGAGGCCGCGCGGGCCTTCAACCAGATCACCGTCTACGGGCGCGACTCCGAGGCGGGGCAGGTGATCAACCTCTGCCGCCAGATGCCGATGATGGGACAGTATCAGGTGGTGATCCTCAAGGAGGCCCAGCAGCTCAAGGGGCTGGACAAGCTCGCGCTCTACACGCAGAAACCCTCCCCCACGACCATTCTCGTGATCTGCCACAAGGAGAAGAACGCCGACAAGCGCTCGGCCTTCTACAAGGGTTGCGCGGCGAACGGCACGGTGCTGGAATCGGTGCGCCCGCGCGACTACGAGATCGCGGCGTGGCTGCAACAGTTTATCCGGCAGAAAGGGTTTACGATCGATCCCAAGGCGCTATCGATGCTGACCGACCATTTGGGGACCGACATCGCAAAAATCTCAAACGAACTACAGAAGCTCACCGTCTCGCTGCCCGAGGGCACGCAGCGCATCACCGACGCCGACATCGAGGCCAACATCGGCATTTCGAAGGATTTCAACAACTTCGAACTCTGCAAGGCGGTCGTCACCCGGGACATGGCCCGCGCGCTGATGATCGCCGAGCACTTCGCCCGCAACCCCAAGGACAACCCGCTGCTCGTGACCGTCATGGCGCTGTTCGGGCAGTTCAAGGAGCTGTTCGTCGTCAACTACCTGCGCTGGCTCGCACGCCACAAGGGGAAGCCCTTCCCGCCGGACACGGAGCTGATGCGCATCCTGCGCAAGAACAACACGTTCGTCATCGGCGAGATCAAGCAGAACGCCGCCGGATGGGACAACCGCAAGGTGTTCAACATCCTGGGACTGCTGCGCGAATACGACGCCAAGAGCAAGGGGCTGGGCGCGGGCGGCGCGTCGGACGGCGAACTGCTGCGCGAACTGCTGCTGAAAATCTTCCTGCTTTGACCGGCCTTTATCTATACCAGACCGTGCACCTCGCCCGGGGCCGCGCGCGCAACGTCGCCGGACACATCGCCGTGCTCGACGCCGCGTCGCGCGAACTGTTCGGACACCCCTACGCCCCCGCCGCGGAACGGCTCGCAAAGCGCATCGAGGCGCTGGCCGCCGCGGAACGCTATCCGGCGGGCGTGTCGGGATTCGTGCGCATCGAACTGGACCCCGACGGCAAGGAGCGCCTGTCGCCGGCAGGGGTGTCGCTCTACGACGGCTACGCCTTCCGGAGCCTTCAGCCCGAAGCCGTGACCGTGGACTACGACCTGCCGCTCTCCGAGGCTCCGACCTCCGCGCGTGAGGCCGCGGCGCAGCTGGCCCGCAGGCTGGCCGAACGGGCCGGGGCGGAAGTCGCCGTGCGCTGTGACAGCGCGGGGATTCTCGGCTCGGCCGACGACGCACCGCTGCTGGCCATCGCCGGCCGCACCGTCCTGACGGCCCCCGGATTCGCAAGCGTCGAACGCCGCCTGGCCGTCCAGGCCGTTCGGGCCGCAGGGCTGGAACTGCGCGAAGAGCCGTTCGGACGGGCCGACCTGCCCGGCTTCGACGAACTCTTTTTCGCCGACCACCGGGGCGTCACCTCGCTTTCGCGCTGCGACGGGCTGCCGCTGATGACCTTCGTCGCCGAACGCATCGCCGAAGCGATGGAGGGCCTTTTTCAGAAAAAATAGAAACCGGACCGGACTCAACCGGCTTATCTTTCGGGGAACCAAAACCCGAAAATCGTGAAAAAATACCTCTTTGCGTATGCGGTTCTTGCAACCGCATCGTTGTTTTTCGCCTGCCGCCATTACCGCGCCGAAAACCGGCGGCTGGTCGAAAACCAGACGGCCCTGGCGGCCGACGTCGCCCATTACCGCACACGGCTGGGCACGGAGGCGGCCTCGGTGCAGGCCCTCCGGCTGCGGTGCGGAGAGTTCGAAACGCTGCGCGCGGCCGACGCCGGGGAGATCCGGCGCCTCGGCATCCGGATCTGCAGGCTCGAAGCCGCCGCCAAGGCCGTTGCCGTCACCGACGCCGAAATCCGCACCCCGCTGCGCGACACCGTCGTCGTCCGGATACACGACACGCTCCCCGTGCGCGACACCGCCCGGGTGTTCCGCTGGCGCGACACGTGGGTCTCGGTCGAAGGACGCATCGGCCGCGACTCGGTCGCCTGCCGCATCCGCAGCGTCGACACCCTGCGCCAGGCGGTCCACCGCATCCCGCGCCGTTTCCTCTTCATCCGCTGGGGCACGAAGGCTCTCCGGCAGGAGATCGTCTCGACGAATCCCCACACACGGATCGTCTACGCGGAGTACGTGAAAATCGAACGCTGAAAAATTTTCCGCAAAAATCCGGCTGTCCCGTAGGGGTCGGCCGGATTTTTCGTGTCACAATGGAAACGACAGCAAACCATGAATCCGGACAAACATACCTGGGACCTTCTGGTCGGCGCCCTCAAAGGCACGCTCCGCGACGACGAACAGCGCGCATTCGACCGATGGGCCGCCGAAGCGGAAAACCGCCGCTTCTACAACAACCTGACCCGCGCATGGCGCGAAATCCAGCAGCGGGCCGCAACTTACGAGCCGGACCGCGACCGGCTATGGCAGCAATTGCAGCAACGGATCGGGACCTACGAAATCCCGCATGCGGACCAGCTCCCGAAGCGTCGCCGGAGCCACCTGCTGCAAACGGCCATAGCCGTCGCAGCAGCGGTCGCCATGACCCTTTTCGCGGCCCGCACCGACCTTTTCCATTCGGCCGCAGGCCCGGCCGAGCAGCGGCTCTGCGCCTTCGAAGGCAAGTCGCAGGCCCGGCTGTCCGACGGTTCGACGGTCTGGCTCCACGGCGGATCTGCGCTCGCCTACGACACCCGTTTCGCCGCCGGGGAACGCCGCGTGAAACTCCGCGGCGAAGGGTTCTTCGAGGTGGCCAGGGACGCCGAACGCCCCTTCATCGTCGAGGTAGAAGGGCTGAAGATCAGCGTCCACGGCACGAAATTCAATGTTCGCACCGCAGCCGACCGCAGCGTGTCGGTCTCGCTGGTCGAAGGTTCGGTGTCGCTCGACACCGGAAGCGGAAGCCGCAGGCTGCTGCGCCCCGGGGAGATCGCCTGCTACGATCCCGACACCCGCAAAGTCGTCATCGGACGCGGCAACGTGGCGATGGAGTCCTGCTGGGCCGCGGGGAAACTCGCGTTCGATCGGCAGCCGCTGGGCGAAATCTGCCGCTACATGGCCCGCTGGTACGACACCGAAATCCACATCACCCCGGCCCTCGCACGCAACTACGCCTACACGTTCACCATCACCAACGAACCGCTCGAAGAGATCCTGCGCATCATGAGCCGCATCAACCCCATCGCCTACACATTCGCCGAAGACAACACCGTCACGATTTCTGAGCTCGAATAAATCCCGCATCCCGACCCTTAAAAACCCGATTGCCTATGAAGCGATAAACCGACCCCGACCCGAACTTCCCGCAGCGGCATCCGACCAACGCCGCCGCAAACTTTCCACAAACTTAAAACTTCAACCATGATGCACTTCAGACTATTTGCAATCCTCTTGCTGCTGGTCGCAGGCAGTACGACGGTTGTATCCGGCCAGACGCAGCAGGAACCGACGCTCGACATGGAGTTCACGGACATCCCGCTCTCGGAGGCCATATCCCGCATCGAGAAGAACACCCGCTACACGTTCTTCTACGACGCCAAGCAGACCGACCTCTCCCGGCGCGTGAGCCTCAAGGCGAAACGAATGCCGATTTCAGACGCCTTGAAGGAAATGCTCGCCCCGACGGGGCTGAACTTCACCATCACCGAACGCCAGATCGCCCTGATCCCGGCCCGCAAGACCCCGGCCCGGCAGCGCACGATCACAGGTGTCGTCAACGACTCGTCCGAAACGCCGCTGGCAGGCGTCGCCGTCACGCTCGTGGGCGACAACACCCGCGGAGCGGTGACCGAAGCCAACGGCGGCTTCACGCTCACGGTCCCCGACGCCGACATAACGCTCAACTTCACCTACCTGGGCTACGTAGGCAAGAAAGTCGCCGTCCCCGCCACGCAGAACAACGTGAAGGTGTTCCTCACGGAGGACGCCGTGAAGATGGATGACGTGGTGGTCGTGGGCTACGGAACCCAGAAAAAGGTGAACCTCACGGGCGCCATCGCCACGGTGGACGAAAAACAGTTGCAGAACCGCTCGGCACCCTCGGTGGCCCACATGCTGCAAGGCTCCGTTCCGGGCCTCACGGTCTCGACCTCGTCGGGACGTCCGGGCAACCCGGCCACCCTCAACATCCGCGGCATCACTTCGATCAACGGCGGTTCGCCGCTGGTGCTGGTCGACGGCGCCGAAGGCGACCTGATGAAGCTCAACCCCAACGACGTAGCTTCGATTTCGGTCATCAAGGACGCCTCGGCCGCGGCCATCTACGGTGCCCGTGCGGCATTCGGCGTGGTGCTCGTGACAACCAAGAGCGGCGACACCTCGGGCAAGACGCGCATCTCGTACAGCGGCCGCTGGGGCTGGAACGAACCCACCACTTCGACCGACTACGAGACCCGCGGCTACTACTCGGTCTACGTCAACGACCTGTTCTGGCATGCAGATGCGGGAACCAACTACACGAACTACACCGACAACGACATGATGGAGCTGTGGGCCCGCCGCAATGACAAGGTGGAGCATCCCGACCGCCCGTGGGTCAAGATCGACCAGCGCGACGGCCGCGACACCTATGTCTACTACGCCAACTTCGACTGGTACCACTACCTGTTCAAGGACGAGCACCCGAACACGAGCCACAGCATCTCGCTTTCGGGCGGCAACTCGAAGGTGAAATACATGCTTTCGGGCAACTATTACAGCGAGGAGGGTCTCTTCCGCCAGGACCCCGACCGTTTGCAGCGTATCAACTTCCGCTCGAAGATCTCATTCGAAATCAACAAGTGGCTGAAGATCAGCAACAACACCAGCTACTACAACTACCAGTACTACTATCCCGGTCCCTCGGGTGTCAATACGGCCTTCTCGCTGGGCACGGTACACGGTCTGGCGTCGATGATGCCCTACAACCCCGACGGCACAAGCGTCTACTACACCTCGCTGTCGAAGTACTCGATCATGGACGGTCTGCCCACAATTATGAACAAGGGCGGACACTCCAACAAGGACAAGACCGACAACATGTCGACCACCACGGAACTGACCTGGACCCCGGTCAAGGGGCTGGAGATCAAGGGTAACTTCACCTATATGTTCAACACCCAGCACAACGTCAACCGCCAGGTCAACACCGAATATTCGCAGTATCCGGGCGAAGTGAAAACCCTTTCGTCGGGCAGCCGTTTCGAGGACAAGCTCTACGAAAAGACCATGATGCACAACTACTACCAGGCCAACATCTACGGTACGTTCGACCGCACCTTCGCCCAGGACCACAACTTCAAGGCGATGGTCGGTTTCAACTGGGAAACCAAGTTCCTCAAGGACGTCTCCGCAACGGGTTACAATCTGCTTTCCGAAACACTGACGGACCTCAACCTCGTAGGCCAGGACGCCGACGGCGACAAGCGCATGGAGGTAGGCGGCGGTCAGAACGAATACGCCCTGATGGGCTTTTTCGGCCGTCTGAACTACGACTACAAAGGCAAATACCTCGTCGAGGTGAGCGGCCGCTACGACGGCACGTCGCGTTTCAAGCGCGGACATCGCTGGGGCTTTTTCCCCTCGTTCTCGCTGGGATGGCGCATCTCGGAGGAGGCCTTCTTCGACGGCATCCGCGACCAGTTCAACAACCTCAAGCTGCGCTACTCGTACGGACAGCTGGGCAACCAGAACGTCGGCTACTACGACTACATCCGTCAAATCTCGATCGGTAGCCAGAGCTACCTGTTCGGCGGCAACAAGCCCGCCACGGCGACCATTTCGGCACCCGTAGCCTCGAACCTCTCGTGGGAAACGAGTATTCACAACAACCTCGGCGTGGACATGAGTTTTCTGAACAACCGTCTGGCCTTCTCCGCCGACTTCTACATCCGAGACACGAAGGACATGCTCACCGAAGGCGTCGCTCTGCCGGCCACCTACGGCGCCGACTCGCCGAAAATGAACAGCGCCGACCTGCGCACCAAAGGTTACGAACTCTCGCTCAACTGGCGCGACGAGTTCCAGTTGTTGCGCCGCCCGTTCTCGTACAGCGTGACGGTGACCTTCAACGACTATGTCACCAACATCACCCGATACGACAACCCCGACCGCACCTTCGCCAAAAAGTATTACGAAGGCATGCGCTGGGGCGAAATCTGGGGCTACCGCATCGGAGGCCTGTTCGCTTCGGATGAAGAGGCCGCCAACTACCCCGTCGACCAGACGAACGTCAACAACCGCATCAACGCCGCGGCCGGATCGGAGCGCGGCCTGCATGCCGGCGACCTGAAATTCCTCGATCTGGATGACGACAACGTAATCTCCATCGGCAAAAACACCGTCGACGATCCGGGCGACCGCGAGATCATCGGCAACAGCCAGCCGCGTTTCCAATACGGATCGACGCTCAGCATGTCGTGGGCCGGTATCGACTTCTCGATCTTCTTCCAGGGCATCGGCCGCCGTCACTGGTATCCGAAAGCCAACACTATCGCATTCTGGGGTCCCTATGCCCGACCCTATGCAAGCTGGATGCCCCGCGACTTCCACACCCAGTACTGGACCGAGGAGAACCCCAACGCCTACTTCCCCCGTCCGCGCGGCTATGTGGCCCTGTCGGGTACCAACCGCGAGCTGACGGCCACCAACGATCGCTACCTGCAGAACATCCGCTACTGCCGTCTGAAGAACCTCACGGTAGGATACACGCTGCCCAAGAAATGGACCCGCAAGGCGCTGATCGAAAGCCTGCGCATCTATTTCACGGGTGAGAACCTCGCTACCTGGTCACCCATCCACTCGGACTACATAGATCCCGAAATGGCCGCCATGAACGACGAGATGCGCACCTATCCCTGGCAAAAAACCTATATGTTCGGCGTGGACGTTACCTTCTAACCGCTTAAATGAGAAGAGCTATGAAAAAGATTCTATCGATACTGACCATAGGCTGCGCCCTGACGCTTTCGTCGTGCGAGGACTGGCTCGACAAATACCCGCTGTCGAAGATGTCGCCCGAGACCTTCTTCTCGAACGAAAACGAGTTGCAGGCCTTCAGCAACAAATTCTATACGTCATTCCCGAGCGACAGACTCTACAACGAGTACTGGGACAACCTCATCCACAGCGACCTGCCCCAGGAGATGCGCGGCGGCCGCACGATCCCGGCATCGGGCGGGGGCTGGACCTGGACCGGCCTGCGCGACATCAACACGCTGCTCGAATATTCGGTCAACTGCAAGGACACCGAGGTCCGGACGCGCTACGACGCTTTGGCCCGCTTCTTTCGCGCCTACTTCTATTTCGAGAAGGTGAAGCGCTTCGGCGACGTGCCCTGGTATGCCAAGCCCCTCGGTTCGGCCGATCCCGAACTCAAACGCCCCCGCGACTCGCGCGAATTCGTCATGCAGCGCATGATCGAAGACATCGACTTCGCCATCTTCCACCTGCCGACCGACCGCAACATCTACCGCGTGACGAAATGGACGGCGCTGGCGCTCAAGTCGCGCTTCTGCCTCTTCGAGGGCACGTTCCGCAAGTATCACGGCATCGACGGCTACGAACACGACTGGAAATGGTATCTCGAACAGGCCGCCGCCGCAGCCGGGGAGTTCATCACCAACAGCGGTTATGGTCTCTACACCGAAGGTGGCACCAAGGTAGCCTACCGCGACCTGTTCGTAGCGGAGGAGGCGCAAGAGATCGAGATCGTGCTCGCCCGCGATTACAGCAAGAGCATCGGCGTCTTCCACAACAGTACGTTCTACTCGCTGAACACCTCGTACGGCCGCCCGGGCATAACCCGCAAGATCGTCGACAGCTATCTGATGGCCGACGGTTCGCGCTTCACCGACCGCCAGGGCTGGCAGACGATGGAATTCAAGGATCAGTGCACCAACCGCGATCCACGCCTCGAACAGTCGATCCGCACACCGGGATACACGCGTATCGGTTCTACGAAAAAGGAGGTGCCGAGCCTGTCGACCTGCATGACGGGATACCAGCCCATCAAGTTCGTCGCACCGACCAACTTCGAGTCCGACGGCTACAACCTCTCGTACACCGACCTTCCGATCTTCCGCACGGCCGAGGTTTACCTCAACTACGCCGAGGCCAAAGCCGAAATCGGAACCCTGACACAGGATGACATCAACATGACCATAAAGAAGTTGCGCGACCGAGTAGGCATGCCCAACCTCGATATGGACGACGCCAACTCCAACCCCGACCCCTACCTGTCAGCCGCAGAAACAGGCTATCCGAACGTAAGCGGAGCCAACAAGGGCGTCATTCTCGAAATCCGCCGCGAACGCAGCATCGAGCTTCTGCAGGAGGGACACCGCTATTACGACATCATCCGCTGGAAGGAGGGCAAGACCTTCACCCAGCCGCTACGCGGCATCTACATCCCCGAGGGAACCAAGGAGTACGACCTCGACGGCGACGGAACGCCCGACATTTACCTCAAGAGCAAGGGCGAGACCCCCTCGACCAAGGCTCCGCTGGTGATGGAGGTCGACCAGGACATCTATCTTTCGGAAGGCAGCTACGGCTATATCGAGCCCCACAAGGACAATAAGGGCGAATGGAACGAGACACGGGACTACCTCTACCCGATCCCGACCGACGACCGCTCGCTGACCGGCGGCGCCCTGACGCAAAACCCAGGCTGGAACGACGGACTGGACCTCTGATTTCGAAACAGACAACTTTAAAACACGAAAAAAAATGAAACATACGATCAAAAAATACCTGACAATCCTGCTGTTGCTCGGACTCAGCTGCAAGGTAACGGCATGCAGCAACGACAAACCGTTCGACGAAACCGAAATCCCGCCCCACCTGAAACCCGGCGAAGGCGAAAAACCGGATGTGGACTACTATCCGAAAAATGAGGGTACAACGCGTCTGGTAAGCTACAACGTCGGCATCTTCTCCAAATACACCGACAGCTACCAGATGGTCGCCGACATGATGACCGAAGCCAAGGCCGACATCGTGGGTATCAGCGAACTCGACAGTTGCACGGTACGCACGATGCGCGTCTTCCAGCTCAAGAAGTTCGCCGAACTGATGGGACAGGATTGGAATTACAGTTTCTTCCGCGCCATGGCCCATCAGGGCGGCGCCTATGGCGACGGCATCGTCTGCCACGAGAAACCCATCCGGACATTCTCCGTTGCGCTGCCGAAGGGCGACGGCGCCGAACCGCGCGTGATGGTCGTCGCCGAGTTTGAGAAATACGTATTCGCCACGACCCACCTCGACCACGTATCGTCGCGCGCGCAGCTGGAGCAGGTGGCACAGATCAACAAGGCCATCGAACAGGAGTTCGCCGCGTCGAAAAAACCGGTCTTCCTGGGCGGCGACTTCAACGCCCGTCCCGAAACCACTACGTTGATCACCCTGAAGGAGGACTGGAAGGTGCTGACTCCTCACGGGGAGAACGATTTCACCCACTCTTCGCAGAAACCGAACAAGTGTATAGACTACATCATGCTGTGGAAAGGCAACGACGCCAAGTGCGAGGTGATCGGCACCAAGATCATGAACTCGTTCCGCAAGGGCGACATCAAGCAGGCATCGGACCACATTCCCGTAATGGTCGACGTCAAATTCTAACACGGACACGAACCCTAAAACCAACCGATTATGACACGACATACCAAACTCCTCACCCTTACGGCCACCCTGCTCGTCGCATTGGCCGGCTGTAAGGACGACGACGGACCGGTGGTAAAAGAGGCTGCCATACTGGGCATTCAGAACGCCTATTCGACCGATGCACAGGTGATTTCGCTGGAAAGCCCCAAGAAGCAAACCGTCAATATCCGTGTCACCGCCGAGCAGATCAGCGGCAACTACGTCACCGTAGTCCTCAAGACCGCTCCCAAGCTGGTCGACGTCTACAACAAGGCTCACGGCACGTCCTACAAGCTCTGCCCGTCGGAAGCCTATACGTTCTCGACCGACGAGGTGATGCTGCCCCGCTACAATACGCTTTCGTCGACGATAAAGGTGGAGCTGCAAAGCCAGCGCATGCCCGATGAGGAGGCCTATCTGCTGCCGATCGCCATCGACTCGATCAAAGGCGATCCGCGGGCCACGATCTCGGAGACCGGCAACGTTCATTACATCCTTTTCAACAAGATCGTCAAACCGGGACCGCCCGCTCCCATGCTGCTCGACCGCAACAACTGGAAGCTGCTGGCCTCGCCCAAGGCGAAACCCGGCTATGAGGTCGACAAGATGTTCGACGAAGACATCAACTCGTTCGGTTACTGCAACGCCGATGAAGAACAGGCCAATCCGCCCTACGACTTCGTCCTCGACCTGGGACGCGAGGTGACCGTGCGCGGTCTCCAATTCTCGCAGCGCTACATGACCACGGGCAAACCTGAAGCCGGCGCCCGCTACGGAATCGCCCACCTCGAAGTCTGGACCGCCAAGACGATCTCCGGCGACGGTCTGGGCGCCGAGAACGACCAGAACTGGACCTACCGGCAGGAGTATCGCGACTACAGGACCGATCCCGAGACTCCGCTGGATCCGCTTGCCGTGGTTATCGACCCGATGCTCGAAAATTACCAGCACGCTCGCTATATCCGCTTCCGTATCCATATCAGCTATACGAACAAGACCTACAACCCGACCTTCCGGGGCTGGTGCATCGCAGAACTGAACGTATGGGGCAATAACGAACTGCTCGAATAATCACGCGTTCTTACCAAAAGCCTGCGGGGATGATCCCGCAGGCTTTGGTCGTTTCCGGCCAATCCGACTCCGGACGGGCGCCGGAACGAAACAGGATGCCGTGTCCGGGCGGACACCGGGATGCCGGAAAAAACCGGCCGGGCATCGAAAAGCCGGGCGAAAACCGGAAAAACCGCCGTCTTGCAACGGCCGGGCATACGGAAAACTGTTTTATATCGCTTTTATATCGCCAAGATTCATTACCTTTATGTACTGATATATGCAATAAAGACCCGTACATGTCAGATAACGAATACGACTTTCACCTATGGTTGAGAATCGGACGGGGGGGGGGAAATTGCCGCCTTCCGGGAGCTGTTTGACCGCCACTATGCGCCGCTGTGCCGCTTCGCCGAGTTCTGGCTCCGCGACCGCGCTTCGGCCGAAGAGGTCGTACTCGATGTCTACACCCATGTCTGGCAGCACGCCGCAGAGCTGCGGATCGCCGTCTCGGTACGCGCCTATCTGTTCCGCGCCGTGCGCAACCGGGCGCTCAACCGCCTGCGCGACGACCGTTTTTCCTACATCCCGTTCGAAGAGCTGGGGGAGGTTTTCGCCAGCCCCGAGCCGTTGCAGATCGAAACCGACAAGATCATGCAGCTCGTGGACGAGGCCGTCTCGCAGCTGCCCAGCCGCTGCCGCGACGTCTTCCTCAAAAGCCGCAGCGAACAACTCTCGAACGCCGAAATAGCCGCCGAAATGCAAATTTCCGTCAAGACCGTCGAAGCGCAGATGAGCAAGGCGCTGCGACGCCTGCGCGGCCTGCTCCACAAAGAGTGACCCGCCGCTGCCGCGACGAATAAAAACGGGAAAACGTGCTGCTTTTCCGTTTTTTTTCTACCTTTGTCCGATATGGAACGCACTGCAATCTTCCCCGGGTCGTTCGACCCCTTCACACGCGGCCATGCGGCACTGGTCGACGAGGCGCTGAACCTGTTCGACCGCGTGGTGATCGGCATCGGCAACAACACCTCCAAGCAGGGACTGCTGACCGTCGAAAACCGCAAGCGGCTCATCGACGACATCTACCGCGGCAATGAGCGCGTCGAAGCGTGCATCTACACCGGGCTGACGGGCGAATTTGCCGAAGCGGCAGGAGCCTGCGCCATCATCCGCGGCGTGAGGAACACCACCGACTTCGAGTACGAACGCACGATGGAGGCCACCAACCACCGCATCTACCCCGACATCACGACCGTCATGCTGTTCACCCCCTCGCCCGTGGCCGACATCTCGTCGTCGACCGTGCGCGAGGTGCTTTCGTTCGGACGCACCGTGGAAGAGTTCATGCCCATAGGAATAGATATAGAGGACTATTTATGAACGGTTACAAGATACGATCAGGTTCCGTCTCACGCTGCCAACGGCCGTTGTCGCCGCCGGCGACGCTTGCATGCCTGACCCTCCCCTAAATCCCCTCCTCGGAGGGAACTTCATGCCGCAAACGGCATATCGGGAACCGGCAACACCGAAAACAGACACAACATAGAATAACCTAACGATACGCTTTATTTATGATGGAATTTACAGCCGAAATGATCGCCGGGTTCCTGGGCGGCGACATCGTCGGCAACAAGGACGCCAAGGTGCACACCGTCTCCTCGATCGAGGAGGGCAGGGCCGGATCGCTGGCCTACCTCACGAATCCCAAATACGAACCTTTCCTCTACACCACGGGCGCGTCGATCGTGCTGGTCGACCGGACGTTCGAGCCTTCGCAGCCGGTGACCGCGACACTCGTCCGGGTGGACGACGCGGGCGCCTGCGTCCTGAAGCTGCTCGAAATGTACAACGCGGCCAAACCCCGCCGCAAGGGGATCAGCGACCGCGCATCGGTCTCGGACCGGGCACAGGTCGGACGGGAGTGCTACATCGGCGACTTCGCGGTCGTCGAGGAGGACGCCGCCATCGGCGAGGGCTGCCAGATCTACCCCCAGGTCTACGTGGGCCGCGGCGTGAGGATCGGTGACAACACCACGCTCTACCCCGGAGTCAAGATTTACGAAGGCTGCATCGTGGGTGCAAACTGCATCCTCCATGCGGGAGCGGTGATCGGCGCCGACGGATTCGGGTTCATGCCCAACGCCGCGGGCGGATTCGACAAGATCCCCCAGCTGGGCAACGTGGTGATCGAGGACGACGTGGAGATCGGCGCCAACACCTGCATCGACCGCGCCAAGACCGATTCGACCGTCATCCGCCGGGGCGTGAAACTCGACAACCTGATCCAGATCGGCCACAACGTGCAGATCGGCGAGAACACCGTATCGTCGGCCCAGACCGGCATTGCGGGGACTTCGAAGGTCGGCCGCAACTGCTTCCTCGCGGGGCAGGTGGGCATCGCCGACCACGTCGTGATCGGCGACCGCGTGAAGGTCGGCTCGAAGAGCGGACTCGACAAGGACGTTCCCGACGACGAAATCCGCTTCGGATACCCCGCCCTCCCGGGCATGCAGTACCACCGTTCGGCTGCCGTATTCAAACGCCTGCCCGAACTGGCGCAGCAGGTCCGCGCACTGGAAAAACAACTTGCAGAACTCACAAAAAAATAATTCGATGAAAAAAATCCTGATCCTCGCAGCGGCGGCCGCCGTGTTGTGCAGCTGCGCCAACAAAAACAAGTACGCCATCGACGGCAAGGTCGAAGGGGCCAACAGCATGGTTTACCTTTTCGACGAGAAGGACAACGTCCTCGATTCGGCGGCCGTGGCCGACGGTGCGTTCCGCTTCGAGGGCGTGGCCGAGAATCCGCAGGTGGCCATTCTGCGCGACGCCCGCGACGACGGAGCGACGTTCGGCGCCATGCTGATCCTCGAACCGGGCACGATCAACGTGGCCGACGACGCACAGAACCCCTACCGCAAGAAGGTGACGGGCACGCCGGCCAACGACGCCAGCGACGCCTATGCCACGGCCGGAAACACCCTCGTGCAGGAGTTCCGCAATCCAGAAACCACCTCCGAGCGCCGCGAGGCCATCGAGCAGGAGTACGAACAGCTGACACGCACGGTCCTGGACCAGAACCGTGACAACCTCTTCGGCGTGATGCTGCTGGCCCAGCAGCTCGGCTACGAGCTTTCGGGACAGGAGCTGCTCGACGAAATCGCCAAATTCCCGGCCGCCATGCAGCAGACCGACGCGCTGGTGAAACTCAAGGAGAACGCCGAACAGAAGATGAAAACCGACATCGGCCAGCCGTTCATCGACATCGCACAGCCCAATGCCGGCGGCGAGCAGGTATCGCTCGGATCGGTGGTCAAGAACCCGGCGAACAAATACGTCCTGCTGGATTTCTGGGCTTCGTGGTGCGGCCCCTGCATGGGCGAAGTTCCCCACCTGAAGAAGACCTACGGGGATTTTCACAAGAAAGGCTTCGAAATCTTCGGCGTATCGTTCGACGAGGACCGCGGCGACTGGCTCGGCGCCGTCGAACAGAACGGCATGGACTGGCTGCACGTCAGCGAGGTGAAAGGCTTCGACAACCAGGCCGCCAAGGATTACGCCATCCAGGGCATCCCGTCGAACTTCCTGATCGACAGCCAAGGCACGATCGTCGCCAAGAACCTGCGCGGCGAGGCGCTCTACGAGAAGATCTCGGAGCTGCTGGCCCAGTAATTCCCTACCGACATTCCGGCCCCTCCGTTCCGTACAGCCGGAAGGAGGGGCTTTTTCCATAAAATACAGATGAAATCCGCCGAGAAATACAGAATCATGGGCATCGACCCCGGCACGAACTACATGGGTTACGGCGTGCTCGAGGTCGAGGGGCGCACGGTGCGCTCGGTAGTGCTGGGCGACATCGACCTGCACCGCCTCCCGGACCCCTACGCCAAACTGCGCTACATCTTCGAACGCGTGGGGGCGCTGGTCGACGAGTACGCCCCGCGCGAGGTGGCGCTCGAATCGCCGTTCTTCGGCGAGAACGTGCAGTCGATGCTCAAACTGGGACGGGCGCAGGGTGTGGCCATGGCCGCGGCGCTGAGCCGGGGCATCGACGTCTTCGAATACGCCCCCATGCGCATCAAGCAGTCGATTACGGGCCGCGGATCGGCCGCCAAGGAACAGGTGGCCTCCATTGTCTGCCGCATGCTCACCATCGACCAACCTCCCAAACGGCTCGACGCCACGGACGGCATGGCCGTCGCCCTGTGCCACTACTTCACCTCGGCCAGCCCGCTCAACGCCGCGCTGGGCGGCGAACGCGTCAAGGGTCTCGGGGGCGGCAAGAAAGCCGCTTCGAAGGGCGGTTCGCAGAGCTGGGAGCAATACCTGAAAAAGAATCCCGACCGGGAGATCAAATAAAACCAATCTAAAACCACCTGCCGACATGAAAAAATTGCTGATCGCATCGTTCGCCGCTGCCGCACTGTGCAGCTGCGGAGGCGCAAACTACACCATCACGGGTCACTACGAACTGCCTCCGGGCGATTCGGTCTATCTGTATGCTTCCGACAACACGGTGCTCGCCGCGGGCGTAGTCGGCGCCGACACGACCATTTCGCTGAAAGGGAGCGTCACCACACCGGAGATGGTTTCCCTGACCGACCGGTACAAGACCAGCGCCGCTACCATTTTCCTCGAACCGGGAAAAATCCGGATCGAAACATACGCCCCGAACCGTGGATACATCGTCTCCGGAACGCCGCTCAACGATAAGTACAAAGCATTCAACGATGCAATGGCCGCTTTCGGAGAGAAACTCCGCAAAGGATCCCCGGGACAAACTCTCCAGGACATTCTGGCCGAAATGAACGAACTCTACACCCGAACCATAAACGCCAATCTCGACAATATTTTCGGAGTATGGGTCTTCAACTCGTACGAATTCGAGCAGATCAAGAACGATCCCGGGAAAATCAAAGCCCGCCTGGCGCAGTTTACACCCGAAATGCAGGCGCATCCGATGCTGAAACGGACACAGACACAAGCCGTAACGCCCGCACAGACCGCAATCGGACAGCCGTACACGGACCTCGCGATGAAAAACGCCGACAACGAAACGGTGCAGCTTTCATCGCTCGTAGGTCCCGGCCGCTGGGTGTTGCTCGACTTCTGGGCCACGTGGTGCAAGCCTTGCATGCTGGAAGTCCCCTACCTGAAGAGAGCCTATGCAGCCTACCACGACAAAGGATTCGAAATCTACGGCATATCGCTCGATTCCGATCCCGCGAAATGGAAGCAGGTCATCGGGGACGAAGGCATGAACTGGGTCAACACGATCCGGAAAGACGCAGGACTCGATCCCACCGCAATCTACAACATCAGCTCCATCCCTTCGAATTTCCTGATCTCGCCCGAAGGCAAAATCGTAGCGAAAAACCTGCGTCACGAGCACCTTGAAAAAAAACTCGCAGAGGTTTTCCAATAAATTTACCCCGATGAACCAAATTTTCCTTGCGCTCCTTGCCGCTGCCGCACTGTGCAGCTGCGGAGGCCCCAATTACACCCTTTCGGGCAAAGCCGGACTTGCTCCGGGCGATACGCTCCGCCTTCGTTCGCCCTACGAAAACGACTCGGTGCTCGCCACGACGGTCGTACGCCGCGACAGTTCGTTCCGCATCCGCGGACACGTCGCCGGACCGATGATCGCCAACCTGATGCACAACGACCGCCGCATCGGAGCGCCGATCCTGCTCGAAGCGGCCGACATCCGGATCGAACCCACGGGCGACGTACGAGGCTTCCAGTTCACCGGAACGCCGCTCAACGATGCGTTCAACGCCATGAATGCCGCACAGGTATCGCTCGGCAGCGTCCTGCAAGCGCTGGAAAACGAACCGGACACGCCCGAGCGCAGTCAGAAACTCGACTCGCTGGGACGGATTTACCGGCAGATTCCCGGCGACGCGCTGGAAGCCAACCGCGACAACCTGCTGGGCGCGTTCCTTTACTCCCGCCGCACCGATGCGGACCCGGCGAAGGCCCGTGAACGGCTCGCACAGTTCCCCGCCGAATTGCAGAACCACCCCGTACTGGAGAGCATACGGCGGGAGATCGAAGCCGTCGAACGTTCGTCCGTCGGCCGGCCCTACATGGACCTCGCACTGAAAAACGCCGACGGAGAGACCGTCGCCCTTTCGTCGCTCGCGGGGTCCGGCCGCTGGGTGCTGCTCGACTTCTGGGCCACGTGGTGCGGTCCCTGCTGCCGCGAAATCCCCCATCTGAAAGAGGCCTATGCCGCATTCAGCGGACGGGGATTTGCGATCTACGCGGTGTCGATCGACCACGACGCGGCACGCTGGCGGCAGTTCCTTGCCGAAAACAGCCTGCCGTGGACGAACGTGCTGTCCCCCGGCGAAGGCAAGCAAAGCCCTGCCGCAGCAATGTACGGCATCCGTTTCATTCCGTCGAATTTCCTGATCTCGCCCGACGGCACGATCGCCGCCCGCAACCTCCCCGGCAAACAGTTGCAGGCCAGGCTGGAGGAACTGATGAAATAACGGTGTTTTAAACGACTGATAATCCGGCCGATGAGGTAGCGCCCGTCGGCCGGATCATCATTTTTACTAATTTTTTCAAGCAATTATTTGCGTGTTTCGGATTTTTGCCCTACATTTGCATTCGCAATTCGGCACCGTAGCTTAATTGAATAGAGCATCTGACTACGGATCAGAAGGTTACAGGTTTGA
>ERZ824473.309-NODE-309-length-93757-cov-14.326044_pt1 | contig 93757 bp, 91 predicted proteins | sample MGYA00519874_ERZ824473 | MGnify/ENA primary metagenome ERZ824473 (study PRJEB31778, sample SAMEA3449151) | human gut metagenome | biome: human gut; feature: human-associated habitat; material: faeces | place: United Kingdom | collected 2010/2012 ...
GCTTTTTCTTGAAGTCCCACAGGCGCAGGCGGCTGCCGGTCTTCTGCTCCAGCGCGCTGCGGATGAACGCGCTCAGCGTCACGCCGGGCACCTCGAGCGGGTTCTGGAAGGACAGGAAAATGCCCTTTTTCGCGCGCTCGTTCACGGGAAGCTCCGTGATGTCCTCGCCGTCAAAGACGATGGAGCCGGAGGTCACGCTGTAGGCGGGGTTGCCGGTGACGGCGTAGCCCAGCGTGGATTTGCCGGTGCCGTTCGGCCCCATGAGGACATGGGTCTCGTCCTGCCCGATGGTCAGATTCACGCCGTGGAGTATCTCCTTCTCCTCCACGCTGACGTGCAGATCCTGAATTTTCAAAAGCTCTTTACTCATATTGAACCACCTTATCTTCGTTCCGTGCCGCGGATACGGCCGGTATTTTCTCGTTTACTCGCATACATTGCGCCAGAGTATGGCCGTCAACGTAGCTGTTGATCTGTTCCTCCAGCCCTTTCCAGAACGGGCGCGCGTCGCAGTCACAGCCGCAGCCGCAGCCTGCCCCCTCTTCGGACTGGCACGCGATCGGCGCGAGGCTTCCCTCCGCCGCACGCAGAATTTCGCCCACGGGGTAATCCTCCGGCGGGCGGGTCAGGCGGTAGCCGCCCGATTTTCCCACGGCGCTCTCGACCAGATTTGCCCGGCTCAGCGCCGCCATTATGCTCTCCAGATATTTTTTCGACAGCTGAAGCCGCTGCGCGGCCTCGCTCAGGCGATGCCATTCGCCGCCGCCGTGCTCGGCCATATCCAGCATGACACGCAAGGCGTAGCGTCCTCTCGTTGAGATCATCATACGTCATGCCCCCTTGCTCATAATATCTACCTTGCAGATAGGGATTTTAACGCTTAATTCCTACTATGTCAATAGGGCTTTGAAAAAAGTATGAAAATTGGGTACGAAGAAGGCGAGGTACGCACTTGGCGCCCCTTTTAGGGGAGCTGGCATGGCGTCAGCCGTGACTGAGGGGTCGCCAGGGTGGAGAGAGTGCCATTCGGGAAAAGACACGGCTCGGCAAACACCCCCACCACAAACCAAATCCCGTCCTTTGCGTGGCAAAGGACGGGATTTCGATTCACACTATATTTTATTATTCGTCTTTATTTTCCGGATCGTCGGAGGGGTCGGGTTCGGATTTCTCCGCATTCTCCGTATTCTCCTCCGCCTTTTCCGCCTGCTGCGCCTTCTCCTCGGCGTAGCCGTCGGTCATGGATATCTTGCGCGCGGGGCGCTCGATGGTATCGTCATGGACGACGTTCTTCGCGGCTTTCATCGATTCGGGCATGAACTCATGGTGCTTGAAGTAGTACGCGAACTCCTCGGCCTCCATGGTCTCATTGACGAGCAGGTACTCGGCGATGGCGATCAGGTCGTCGCGGTGGTCGGTGAGTATCTTCTCGCAGAGTGCGCTCGCCTCGTCGAAGATGTGCTTGACCTCCTCGTCGATGATCGCGGCGGTCTCCTCGGAATAGCTCTTGGTCTGGCCGAAGTCGCGGCCGATGAAGATGCTGTGGTCGGAGCTGTCATAGAGGATGGGGCCGAGACGGTCGCTCATGCCGTAGCGCATGACCATGCTGCGGGCAAGAGAGCTTGCCTGCTGAATGTCCCCGGAGGCACCGGTGGAGATGTCCTCAAGGAAGAGCTTTTCCGCCATGCGTCCGCCGAGTGCGGTGACTATGCGCTCAAACATCTGAGACTTTGAGGTAAAGTTCTCATAATCCTCGTCGGGACGGTAGAGCGTAAAGCCGCCAGCTCCGCCGCGCGGGATTATCGTGATATAGTGAACGGGGTCGGTATGGGTAAGGAACTTGGAGACGACGGCGTGACCGGACTCGTGGTATGCGGTCAGGCGGCGCGCCTTGTCGCTCATCTTATGGCTCTTCTTCTCCGGACCCATCTGAACCTTGAGTATCGCCTCGTCGATATCCGCCATGGTGATGAATCTGTGGCGGCGGCGGACGGCCAGAAGCGCTGCCTCGTTCATAAGGTTTTCAAGGTCGGCGCCGGAGAAGCCGGGAGTACCCTTGGCGATGGAGTTGAGGTCAACATCGTCACCCAGCGGCTTGCCGCGGGCATGTATCTTCAGAATGGCCTCGCGCCCCTTGATATCGGGCAGGCCGACATATATCTGGCGGTCAAAGCGGCCGGGACGCAGCAGCGCGTTATCAAGGATATCCGCGCGGTTGGTGGCGGCCATGACGATGACGCCCTCGTTGCTGCCGAAGCCGTCCATCTCGACGAGCAGCTGGTTCAGGGTCTGCTCGCGCTCGTCGTGTCCGCCGCCGAGGCCGCTGCCTCTCTGACGGCCGACAGCGTCGATCTCGTCGATGAACACGATGGCCGGAGCGGCCTTCTTCGCCTGTTCGAACAGGTCGCGCACACGGCCTGCGCCGACGCCGACGTACATCTCGACGAAGTCGGAGCCGGAGATGGACAGGAACTGCACGCCCGCCTCGCCCGCGACGGCCTTGGCAAGCAGGGTCTTACCGGTGCCCGGAGGGCCGACGAGCAGCACGCCCTTGGGTATGCGCGCGCCCATATTGGTGTAAGCCTTCGGATCGCGCAGGAAGTCAACTATCTCGGCGAGGTCTTCCTTCTCCTCGTCGCAGCCCGCGACGTCGGCGAAGGTCTTCTTATTCTTCTCGTCAGCGCCGAGACGCGTACGTGCCTTGCTGAACTTGGCGATGCCGCTGGTCATGTCCCCGCCGCCGGCTCTCTTCATGATGAAGTACCACGCGGCCATGGAGACGACGATTATCAGCACGTAAGGCAGCAGCGACATCAGCACGAGCGACACGCCGGAGCCTTCGGTGTAGTTATACTCCTCGATGATGCCGTCGACCTTCTGCTGCCAGATCAGATCATGGAAGTCGGAATAGAACACCGAGAAATCATAGACCTTGCAGCGGACGAGCTTCGTCCCGTCGGAGCTGGCGGCGGTGCTGCCGAGCAGGCTGTCAACAACGCTGGACGCGGTATCGCCGTCGGCGCTGTCCGGCTTTGCGCTGTCCGTCTTTGCGCTGTCCGCCTTATCGGTGCGGATCTTCATGGTTATCTGGTTGCCCTTGACCTCGAAGGACTGCACCCGCTCCTCGGTGAACAGCTCAACGAGATCGGAGTATTTAAGCTCCTGACTCTGCGTGTCCTTGGTGAAGGACAGGATGATGGCGATGAAGATCACCATCATTACGAGGTAGAAGCCGAGGTCTCTGGTTCTGTTGCGGTTAGGTTTCAAACGTAAGTCACATCCTTTTCATAAGCCCTGCGCTCATGAATATATTTCGGGTTTGAGTATGCCGATATACGGCAGATTGCGGTAGCGCTCATTATAGTCAAGGCCGTAGCCGACCACAAATGCATCGGGTATCTCGAAGCAGGAGTAGTCCGCGTAGATATCGGCCTTGCGGCGCGCGGGCTTATCCATAAGGGTCGCGATGGTGATGGAGGCAGGCTTTCTCACCATGAGGTAATTCTTCAGGTAGTTCAGCGTCACGCCGGAGTCAAGGATGTCCTCTACGAGTATCAGGTGCCGCCCCTCGATGTTCTGGCTGAGATCCTTATTTATCTTCACGGCTCCGGTGGAGGTCGTGCCGTTATAGGACGAGACCGCCATGAAGTCCATCGAGCAGTTTATAGTGACATGGCGCATAAGGTCAGCCATGAATATAAAGCAGCCCTTCAAAACTCCGACGAAGATCGGATCCTTGCCCTCGAAATCTGCCGAGATGCGCTTGCCTAGCTCCGCCACATGGCGCTCAATTTCTTCCTCGCTTATCAGCACTCCTTCAATGTCTCTCTGCATATGCTTTTATTATCTCCTGTTTCTATTTCTATCCTCAATATTTTATCCCCGATCTTCGGGGTAAAACGCTCATCCACGGCAAGGCCGAGCACGGCCATTATGCCTTTTTCATCCCTCAGCACGACCGCGGTATCGCGCTCGCGCGAGGTCATCCCCGCCTCAAGAAAGAGGCTTTTCAGTTTTTTGGCGCATCCTCTGCCGCGCGGACGCATACGGTCGCCGCTGCGTCTGGCGGTACAGACGATAGTACCACATATATTCTCACATTTGAAGCAATAAGTTTTTAACGGGCTGTTAATTTCTTGCGTGTAATTCGTTAAAGTGGAGATTATTTTTACACCGGCCTCCGGAATGTACAGCGTCTCGCCCGGGATCAGCTCCCGCTCCGGCATCTCCGCCGCGGTCTCGCCGCCGAACCAGAGTCTCCCCTGCTCGCGCCGCACCCGCAGCCCCGGAACATCGGCATAGCCGAGCCCCTCGCCCTTGCACAGCGCAAGCAGCGCATCGACGTGCACGGCGCTCAGCGTCTTCGGGCACATCCGGCGCATGACGCGCGAGGCTATCGCCGCGGGCAGGGCGTTTATCCCGTCCAGCGGCAGGCTGCCGCCGGTGAGATTTGCCGATATGAAATCCGCCGCGAGGCCGTTCAGGCAGTCCTCATCCTCACGCAGCAGCTCCGCCGTACGGAGCATCGCCGTCTCGAAGCCTAGGTTTATCTCCCGCAGTACGGGGGAGGCATGGTGGCGGATGAGGTTGCGGCTGTAATCGTCGCTGCCGTTGGTGCTGTCCTCGACATGGGAGATGCCGTTTTCCGCGAGATAGGCTTCTATCTCCCGCCGCGTCACGCCGAGGAGCGGGCGGACTATCTCGCCGCGCACGGGCGGTATGCCGCGAAGTCCCGCGCCGCCGGTCCCGCGCGCGAGATTGAAGAGCATCGTCTCGGCGTTGTCGCCCGCGTTATGCGCGGTGGCGATCCTGTCACAGCCGAAACGCGCCGCCGCGCGGCGCAAAAAATCGTAGCGCAGCTCGCGCGCGGCCTCCTCGGTGCTCATGCCGTGTACTGCGGCGAATCTGTTCACGTCCCCGTGCTCCACGGCAAGCTCTATGCCGTGTTCGCGGCAGAAATCCTCGACAAAGCGGCAGTCGCGCAACGATTCCTCCCCGCGCAGGCCGTGCTCAAAATGCGCGGCACATACCGTGATATTCAGGCGCTCCGCCTGAGAATACAGCCAGTGCAGCAGGCACATCGAGTCCGCCCCGCCGGAGACGGCGCACAGGACTTTGCAGCCCTGCGGCAGCATATCATATTTTTTGATCAGCTCAGTATTCATCATCGCGCCGCTTCTCGACGGAGCCGAAGCTTGTGTACTCCGGCAGCCAAGACAGCTCCACCGTACCGGTCGAGCCTTTGCGGTTTTTCAGCACTATCGCCTCGGCCAGATTCGGATTTTCACATTCCTTATTATAATACCCGTCGCGGTATAGACCTATGACAACGTCCGCGTCCTGCTCGATAGCGCCGGACTCACGCAGGTCGGACAGCATCGGGCGCTTGTCCTGACGGCTCTCGTTTGCACGCGACAGCTGCGACAGGCACACGACCGGAACGTTCAACTCCTTGGCCATTATCTTCAGCATACGGCTGATATCGCTGACGGCCTGCGTGCGGCTCTCATTCGACCACGAATGCCCGCTGCCCGCCGACTGCATCAGCTGCAGATAGTCGATGACGACAAGACCGAGGTCGGGGACTCTGCGGCACTGCGCGTTCATCTCCGACACCGTCAGCGTCGGGTTATCGTCGATCCTGATGTCCGACGCGCTCAGGGTCTGCGCGGCATCGGCAATGTCGCGCCACTGCTGCTCTGAGAGCTGACCGGTCAGCAGGTTCTGCGACGGAATCAGCGCCGCGCGCGACAGCAGTCTCGACGTGAGCTGCTCGCGCGACATTTCGAGCGAGAATATCGCAACGGTCTTTTTCAGCGTCATGCCGACGTTGAGCGCGATATTCAGCGCGATACTCGTTTTGCCCATGCCGGGGCGCGCCGCGATCAGGATAAGCTCGGACTTGTTCAGGCCGAGGATCGCCCTGTCGAGGTCGGGAAGTCCTGTCGGCAGGCCGGGGATCTTATTGCCGGAGCTTGCCGCTTCGCTGAGCTGGTCGAACACGGTCTGCACGACCATGGATATCGGCATCAGGCCGCCGACCGTCCTGCCCTGGCGCAGCGCGTATATCTTGCGCTCCGCGGCTTCAAGCATCGTGTCGGCCTCGCCGGAGCCCTCGTACACCATGTTGTTTATCTCGTCCGCCGTCTCGCCCAGGCGGCGCAGCAGCGCGCGGTCACGCACGATGGCGGCGTACTCAAGGACGTTCGCGGCGGTGGGCGTGACGCGCATTATCTCCGCGAGGTAATTCTCGTTGCCGTCCTGATACACGCCGCGCACCTTCATCTGGTCGAGCACGGTGACGGGGTCGATGGTCTGCCCGTAGGAGAACATGGCGTACATCGTCTCATATATATCGCGGTTGAGCTTTATATAAAACTCGTCCGCCTTCAGTTTTTCAAGGACCTCCGGTACACACCTCGGGTCGATGAGCATGGAGCCGATGACGGCCTGCTCAGCGGGGGCGGAATGGGGCGTCTTTCTGCCCAGCAGCTCCTCCAACCTGACTCACCTCGGAAAAAGATTTTATCCCTCAACTACCAGCACGTTTATCGTGCCGCTGACCTCATAGCCGAGCTTCGCCTTGACGGTGTAAGCGCCGAAGGTCTTGATGGGCTCGGCCTGAACGATCTTGTTCTTCTCGATCTCGATGCCGAACTGCTCGCGCAGTGCGTCGCTTATCTCCTGCGAAGTGACGGCGCCGAAGAGCTTGCCGCCCGCGCCGGCCTTGGCGTGGATTATCGCCTGCACCGCGCCGAGCTTCTTTGCGTTCTCCTCGGCCTGCGCCTTCTCCTTGGCGATCTGCGCAAGGCGCGCCTTCTCCTTGAGCTTCATGGTGTTTATGTTGTCGGCAGTGGCCTCGGTGGCGAGCTTGCGCGGCAGCAGATAGTTGCGCGCGTAGCCGTCGGAGACTTCTTTCATCTCGCCCTTCTTGCCCTGTCCTCTTACGTCAACGTTGAAAATGACTTTCATTATATGATCCTCCTTTTTGGGTTTATCCAAGATAATCGTCTATGGCCGCGTAGATCCTCTTCACGGCCGTGTTCACGTCGGTCCCCGCAAACTGCGCGGCCGCCGCACTGCGGTTGCCGCCGCCGCCCACCTTTTCCATGATGAGCTGCACGTTCAGCTCGCCTATCGAGCGCGCCGAGGCAAACGATCCGCCGTTTCCGTCCGGCGCGACGACGATGGACGCGTCCACGCCCGAGATGTTCAGCAGCTCGTCCGCCGCCGAGGCCGCGACGACGCGGTTCTGCGGCTCCTCCGGCACGGCGATGGCAAGATTGCGGTAGAGCTTCGCGCTCTGGAGTATCTTATACTTGGCGACGGTGTCGTCCATGTCGGTCTGCAGAAGCTTCTTGACATCGGTGGTGTCCGCGCCCGCGCGGCGCAGGTAGGCCGCCGCGTCAAAGGTGCGCTCGCCGGTGCGGATGGTGAAGCTCTTGGTGTCGAGCACGATGCCGGCCAGCAGCGCCTCGGCCTCGCAGCGCAGAATGTCGTTCTGATCCACGACCTCCTGTAGCACCTCCGTCATCAGCTCGCCCGCCGAGGACGCGTACGGCTCGATGAAGCCGAGCGCGGCGTTGTGGATATAGGTCGCGGCGACGCGGTGATGGTCGATGACCGCGACGCGGTTGCAGGCCATGAGCAGATCCGCATCCTCCACCTGCTCGGGGCGATTTGTGTCCACGACGACGAGGAGCGTTCTCCCGTCGGCGCGGAGCATCGCCTCCTGCGGGCTTATGAACGTGTCGTGATATTCCGGCTGGCGGCGCACCATCTCGATGAGCGCGCCGGAATAGTTTTTGTTGAGGTCGATGACGATGTTCGCCTTCACGCCCAGCAGTCTCGCCAGCGCGCATACGCCCACCGCGCCGCCGACACTGTCAAGGTCGGCGAATTTATGACCCATGACCAGTACCTTCGACGAATCGCGCACGAGTTCGGCGAGAGTGTTCGCCATGACGCGGGACTTGACCTTGGTGCGCTTTTCGACCTCGCTGCCGCGGCCGCCGAAGAACTCGAAGCTGAGCCGGTTCTTGATGACCGCCTGATCGCCGCCGCGCGAGAGCGCAAGCTCTATGGCGACGGTCGCATACTGCAGCGCCTCCGCGAGCGAGGATGCATCCACGCCGAGGCCGAGGCTTATCGAAGCGTCGATGCCGGTCGGGCTTTCGACCTGGTGCACCTCCTGAATGATGGAGAATTTCTCTGCTTTCAGCTGCTCAAGGCAGCGGCTCTCAAACAGGATGAGATAGCGGTCGCGCTCGTAGCGGCGGATGATGGCCTTGTTGTCATCGCACCACTTGTTGAGCTTGTCCTCGATGGCGTCGCGGATGTCGTTCTTGATGCGGTCGGGCTGGTTCTTGACCAGCTCGTCCATATTATCGATGACCAGCACGCAGGCGACGGGGCGGGAGTTTTCGTACTCCATGCGGATGTCGTCGTACTCGGTCATGTCCACCCAGTAGGTGATGCCCATGAAGGCGCTGTCGTCCCCGTCCTCGGAGCGGATGATGTTGCCGTGTATCTGGTACTTGCGGCCGTTCACGGTCAGCAGGCTCGGGTACTGGGTCTTGCCCTCGAGCAGCCACTTGCCGTTGAATTCCGGCACAAGGTCGGACACGCGCACGTCGAGCCGCGTGCCGCTGCTGCCGCTCATGGCGAAGAACATCTCGTTGCCCCAGATGATGCGCGAATCGTCCAGCCGGAAAGCGGCGATGGGCAGCGGGAAATTCATCAGGGTGTTGTTTTTGGCGTTCTCCGTGTCATAGGTCACGGACTCGATGTACGATTCCAGCTGCTTTGCGCGGCGGCGGCGGGAGAAGAAGGAGTAGATCATCAGGATGAGGATGATGACGCCCTCGGCCACCGCAAGCTCGTACATCTTGAAAAACAGGGCTGCCGCCGCGAAGAGGACGAGGAAGATCAGGTACAGTCTCCCGCCCGGCTCGGCCAGCCTCTGCAAGTTTTTGTTCATCGGCGCACCTCCATGCGTTCAATGCGGAAATGGGTATAAAATGCAAATTCTTTAGTAATATATCATTATAGCAAACAGCGGCATTTTTGACAACACAAATAATTCTATTTTTCGTGGGAATAATACGGATACGTATTGTGCGTGGGTTGTGGCGGGGGCTGACTGAGGGGTCGCCAGTCTTGGACTATTGCCAATAGGCAAAAGACATCACCGCGTAAATCCCCCCACATCACCCCAACGGAGGTATATATGAAGGCTGTTATCATGGCCGGAGGCGAGGGCCGCCGGCTCAAAAGCATAACCGGCGAGCGGCCGAAGCCCATGGTGCCGCTGCTCGGCCGTCCCATGATGGAGCACATCCTGCTGCTGCTGAAAAAGCACGGCTTCGACGAGGTCTGCGCGGCGGTTAAATACCGCGCAGAGGACATCATGCGCTATTTCGGCGACGGCAGCGCCCTCGGCGTGCGGCTCGAATACCGCGTCGAGCGCGAGGCGCTGGGCACGGCGGGCGGCGTGAAAAACTGCGCGGACTTCTGCGGCAGCGACGATTTTCTCGTCATCAGCGGCGACGCCGCCTGCGACTTCGACCTCGCGCGGCTCATGCGCGTCCACCGCGAGTCCGGCGCGGGCGTGACTATCGCGCTGTGCCGCAACGCCGAGCCGCTCCGCTACGGCCTCGCCGTCACCGACCCGACAGGCCGCATCCGCAGCTTCATCGAAAAGCCGCTTTGGCCGCGCGTCGTGACCGACTTTGTGAACACCGGCATCTACGCCGTGTCCCCGCGCGTCATGGAGCTTGTACCGGACGGGCGGGCGTTTGACTTCGGCAAGGAGCTGTTCCCGCTCCTGCTCCGGCGCGGCGAGCTTATCCGCGGCGAGGTGATGGACGGCTACTGGTGCGACGTGGGGACGCCGCTGTCGTACTACCAGTGCTGCGTGGACGCACTGCGCGGCAGGCTCGACCTCTCCCCCGCTCCGGAATTTGCCGCGGCTCCCGCTCCCGACGACGGCGATGACGGCAGCGGCGGCGTTATCTGTCCGTGCCGCGACCGCGCGGAGCTGATGGGGACGCTGTCGGAGCTGTTCATGGACATGGGCGCGGACTACTCCGACGGGCTGCGCGTATCCGGCGATGGCTTCGAGCTGCACATAGCGCCGCTCGCCAGCCGCAGCGCGGTGCGCGTCGCGATCGAGTCAGAGCGCGAGGAATTCGCCCGCGAGCTGACCTCCACCGCGCTTGAGCTTATCCGCGCACTGGATAAATAGTTGAATCCCCCGCAGTTTTGGTGTAGAATACAGCCATACTTCAACAGGGGGTAAGCTCTATTATGATAAGAAGAAAAAATGAACGTATACACGAGACCAAGCAGGCGTTCGGCGGCATGGGTATGCTGGAGGCCGACCGTATCCTGAACGACGCCGACGAGATGCAGGGCAAGGGTCGGCTGTTCAACCACATCTATCTGCGCAAGAACTGCGAAGTTGGCTGGCATGTCCATCAGGGTGACGGCGAGGTGTACTACATTCTCAAGGGCCGCGGCGAGTACAGCGACAACGGCACGCTCACGACGCTCGAGGCAGGCGACGTTGCTTTCTGTCCCAGCGGCGAGGGGCACAGCATCATCAACCGCGACGACGAGACACTTGAAATGATCGCGCTTATATTGTATATGTGATGATAACCGGGACGGCAGCCGCCGTCCCGATTGCTTTACCCTGCCCCCATATTTCCATGCGTTAACAGTTTTCTTTCGCTTTGTTCAAAAATATTTGCGCTTTTGTTCATTACAAGTACACAAATGCATTGTATCTTATACCCACAAGCAAAGAATAAGACAAACCAAGCAAGTTCAAATAGCAAAAGAGGTCTTTTTAATGTACCAGCCCGAAGATAATGATCCGATCGAACAGACAAACAATGTCAACGCAGAGGGTTCCGCTCCGGATAACACCGACCGCGTGAACGGCGAGTACCATTATAAAAACGGGTTTACTCAGAAAATATACTCCGACGCGCACTACGTCCCTGCGGACGAGAGCAACGATCCACCCAGATACTACACCCCGCCTGAGAAACAGGAGAAGCCCCAGAGAGAGCCTAAGCCCTCCGACAACGGCGGGCACGGCAAGAAGCACGGCTATCTCAGATTTGCCTGCATCGCACTTGTGTGCGCGCTGCTCGGCGGTCTCTGCGGCGGCGCGATCGCCGAAAGCCGCCTGAACAGCAGGATCACGGCACTGGAGGACAGCGTGAACGCCGAACCCTCCGAGACTCCGGTCGTGAGCTCATCGAGCGCCCCGATCGCCGCCAGTTCTTCCGGCAGCTCTTCCGACAGTCTCAGCTGGGCGGAGATAAACGAGATAGCGAGCAAGCAGGTCGTCGGCGTGACCACCGAGGTCACATACACGAACTTCTTCGGCCAGACCAGTTCCTCCGCAGTCTCCGGCTCCGGCTTCGTCATCAGTGATGACGGATATATACTTACAAACTACCACGTTATAGAAACGGCATATCAGAATAACTACGCCGTCAACGTAATCACCCACGACGGTACGCGCTACGACGCCACGATAGTCGGCATTGAAGCCAGCAACGACATCGCCGTTCTGAAGATAGATGCCACCGGCCTCACCCCCGCGACGCTGGGCAACAGCGACAGCCTCGCCGTTGGCGACGATGTGTGCGCCGTCGGCAACCCCCTCGGCGAGCTGGAGTTCACCTCCACCTTCGGCCACGTAAGCGCCCTTGACCGTCTCATCACCACCGAAGAGGGCGGCAGCGCGATCAACATGTTCCAGATCGACGCGGCGGTCAACTCCGGCAACTCCGGCGGCCCCGTGTACAACACCCGCGGCGAAGTCATCGGCATAGTGACTGCCAAGTACAGTTCCTCCGGGGTGGAGGGTCTGGGCTTCGCGATCCCTATCAATGACGCGGCCAGCATCGCAAACGATCTTATCACCAAGGGTTATGTCACCGGCAAGGCTCACATGGGCGTGCGTATCGACCAGAGATACACCTCCGCTTACAGCCAGTATTACAATATGCCGGAAGGCGCGTATGTCTACTCCGTTGAGAGCGGCAGCTGCGCCGAGACCGCGGGACTCCGCGCCGGCGACATCATCACCAAGCTCGGCGAGAGCGAGGTCAAAAGCTATACCGACCTGACCCACGCCGTCAAGCAGTACTCCGCGGGCGACACGGCAGAGCTTGTGATCTACCGCGCGGGCGAGACGCTGACGCTGAGCATCACCTTTGACGAGGAGGTTCCGGAGAACACCTCCGGCTCCACCTCCATCATGCCCGGTCAGGCTCCCTGACGGCGCATATTAAATTGCTACTTTTCTACTCCTATAAATCCTCTCTTTTCTCCCAAAACGAAGGGCCGCACGGAATTCCGTGCGGTTCTTTGTTTTTGTGTGGGGAGGTTCGGCACGGGGGGCGTCACGTGGTCTGTACTTCGCTCTTTCTTTTCCCGCATCGCCCTTGATTGACAAAAGAACTACTTGCCGCCAAGCGCTTGTAAATATTCGGGACATGCGTTATAATTGATGCGATTTTTATCTTGGAGGCCGCGTTATGGATCAATACCGACTCAAAAAGTACATCTCCGAAAACCCCGACGCCAAGCTGCGTGACCTGGTGACGAAGCTTTTGTACGACGATATTGTTGAGTTGCGCATTACCCCCGGTTCCAAGCTGAACGTCAATCAGATCGCCGCATCCCTCGGCATTTCGCGCACACCCGTGGCAGAAGCCATCGGCAAGCTGGCCGAGGTCGGCTTTGTAATATCCCGCCCCGGGCAGAGCGGCAATTTCGTGCTCGATCTCAGCCTGCCCGACATGATCAACCTCTACCGCGTCCGCAGCGCGATCGAATGCGAGGCGGCGGCGCTCTGCGCCCACTCGGCGGACGATGCCACCGTGCGCGAGCTGAGTATGCTGGCGGATGCATTCAAGGACAGCGTCCTGCAGCGCGACATCCGCGGCATGAAGGACACCGATATGCCGTTCCACAAGATGATAATCGACGCCTGCGGCAACCCCTACATCATCCAGAGCTACAACATTCTCCTCCCGAAGCTGACGATGTATCAGTCCTCGATGCTGGAGTTTATCGGCCGCAGCGGCAATGAGGCGAACCCCTGGATGCCCAGCATAAAGTACCACCACACGGCGGTCGTTTCCGCGATACGGATGCGTCTGCCGGAGTTGGCGCGCCAGTCAATGGCCGACCATGTGGACACGAGCCTCAGCTTCACGACGCTTTCCGGCAACGGCGCCGACCCGTTCTCCATCCTGCGTGCGAAGAAATAAGGAATAGATAGTGCTGTAAGAACCCACCCGATCATTCGGGTGGGTTCTTTGCGTCTGGGGGGGCGGTGTCTTTTACATATTGGCAGTCACCAGAGAGGAGAAACAAGCAGAGGAGAAAAGAAAGAGCAGAGTAAAGATTTGCCCTTTGCCTCCCTTGTGTAAAGGGAGATGGGTCGGCGTTAGCCGAGCCGGAGGGATTGTGCCGCAGAATCTGCATCAAGCGTCGTTTACAGGCGAATCAGCTGCCGGTACCGCAACGGACAATCCCTCAGTCAGCCTACGGCTGACAGCTCCCCCAGAAGGGGCGCCAAGGGGGTGCACCGCAGTTTCACATCCCGTTTATTCTCACCGCCGCGTTGCGGCATAAAACGCCGGCGGGGGGCTGTATAATTAATGTGCGGGCATGCACCGCGACGGCGCGCGGCGCATATTGCACAACACCGCCTGCACAGTTTATACATATATGCGCAAAATGAATAAATAAATTGACTTCATTTGCCAACAATGTTAAAATAATGTCATCCAGGTCAACGGCAAAATTATTCAGGGGAGGAAAGCAATGAGAGATCTGAAGTATCTTGGCTATTTTGAAAACCTCCTGCGGGAGGCAAACAACGAGCTGATCGTTCAGGCGAAAAAAGACGGCAAGGTCTGCGTCGCGTTCGTGTGCGAGAACACCCCCGAACCACTGATGAACCTTGACGGAACCTTTTCCATCCGCCTGTCCGCGCCGAACACCGGCTCGATGGACATCGCGACCTACTACATGACGAGCTTCCTGTGCGAGACGAGCCGCGCGCTGCTCGAGCGCGCCATCGAGGGCGGCTTCAACTTCGCCGACTGCGTCATCGCGCCCGACGGCTGCACGATGATCAACCGCTGCGTCGAGAACATGGAGCTGCTGAAAACCATGGGCAAGGGGAACGACCGCTTCTTTCATCAGTACATGGAAATTCCACTCAAGGCGGACGAAAACGGCGTAGAGCTGCTGAAGCTCCAATGCAGAAACCACATCCTTACGCCGCTCAACAGGGCTTACGGCATTGACACCTCCGATTCTGCTATAAGGAAGGCTGTCGCCGAGCACAACGAGATATGCTCACTCATCCGCGCGATCGGCGACTTCCGGAAGGAAGAGCGCCCGCGCATCACGGGCTACGAGTTCCACGTGCTGACGCTGGCTACATACCTCGCCCCGAAGTACCTGATAGTCGACAAGCTGCGCGAGACGCTCGAAGAGATACGCACGCGCGAGCCGGAGCCGAAGCCGTATCGGGCGCGGCTCATGGTGGTCGGCTCGGAGGTCGACGACAGCGGCTTCATCCGGCTCATCGAGGAGACGGGCGCTTACGTCTGCGCGGATCGCTTCTGCTTCGGCTCGCTGCCGGGGCGCGACGTCATCGAGATGAACGACGACGAGGACGCGCTGACCCAGCTCTGCCGCCAGTACGTCCACCGCGGCCAATGTCCGCGCATGATGAACATGGAGAAGGTCTACGGCCGTAAGCAGTACGTCAACGACGTCGCGCGCGAATACGGCGCGGACGGCATCATATACCAGCAGGTGAAATTCTGCGACCCGTGGGCATACGAGCGGCTGCTCGGCTCGACGATGCTGCGCGAGGACTACGGTTTCCCCGTGATGTCGGTCGACCGGCCGTACAACATCGCCTCGTCCATCGGCCAGATGCGCACGCGTGTGCAGGCGTTTGTGGAAAGCATTGAGATAAAAAAGCTTCAGGGAGGTGCAAGGTAATGGCGCTGGTGGAAAACAGTCGGGAACGTATCGGAGAAAAGCGGCTTGGCGTGCTTTTTGACGGCGGCAAGGTGCGCCGCCGCCGCGAGTGGCGCGGCATAAAGGACACCCTCTATGATTACGGCAGATGGCTGTACCTGCTGTCCATCCTCGCCGGAGTCATCATCAAGCCCCGCAACGTCAAGGCCATGTTCAGGTACCGCTGGTTCGCAAACTACCTCGCCGTGCCGCACATGCTGGATAAATTCACGATGGGTCTGCGCGACGAGCCGCTGCGCATCGTGCACACGGCGATGGACTTCGTCGTCAAGGACGTGGCGACATGTATTGATAACTCCATCCGCGGCGACCGCCGCACCGGCAACGACGTCAAGTATTCAAACGATTGCGTCCTGACCGACGAGAACGCCATGACGGCGTTCATGATGGGCTTCCCGACGCTCCACGCGATACTGCGCGAGGTGCCGACGATGTTCTCCGCAAACCTCCTGAACCAGTATTCGTCCACGCATTATCTCGACATCGCGCAGCAGTTCGGCATCCCGGGCGACGTATGTCCCATGCCGGAGGCCGAAGCCGGCGCCTCCATCGAGGACGATTTCCCCGTGCTCGGCAGATGCGCCGTGCAGGTCAATACCACCTGTGACGGCTCGCTGATGGGCAACGGCATAATTGCAAAGCGCCTTGAGCGCGAGTACGGCATCCCGACCTTCCAGCTCGTCGCGCCGCTGCGGCACAAGGAGGAGGACGTGCAGGAGTACGCCGCGCAGGATATCAGGAAGGCCATCGCGTTTATCGAGGAGCAGACCGGCGCGAAGTGGGACTGGAAGGCGTATTTTGAGTGCGCCAAGCGCGTCAACGAGACGACGCGCAACCGCCTGACCTGGCTCGAGGTCAACAGCACGCCCTACCCGCAGTTCATCGGCGCGACCTTCTCGCTGTATAACGACACAAACTACATGGGCAACTGCGGCCGCTCGCCGTTGTTCCCGCCGATAGACCGGAAGATAATGAAGTACGTGCAGCGCGGCTACGAGCGCAAGACGATGATGGCGCCCGAGTACCGCCACCGCTGCATAGTCTGGGGCGTGCAGCCGCAGTATGTCATCGACATGCTCAACTGGATGGTGCACTGCTGGGGCGTCGTGCCGCTGACGGATATGCTGTCCATGGTCATCAGCAAGGAGATCGCCGAGGAGGACACGCCGGAGAACCGCGAGCAGGCGTATTACGACATGGCGTACCTGACCGAGAACATGATCATGCGCAACCGTACACACGGCGGCTATAAGGTGCTGGTCGACGAGCTGTGGGAGTTCTGCGAGAAGATGAACGCGGACATGGTGATGATGTGGGAGCACATGAGCTGCAAGGCGCTGGTCGGTATGCACGGGCAGTTCGAGGAGCAGGCGCGCGAGCGCGGGATACACCTCGTCTGGGTCTGCCACGACCTGTGCGATCCGCGCGTGTATTCGCGTCAGGCCATCCGCGACCAGTTCAACGAGTATATGCGTACCGTCATGCGCGAGGAGCCGCTGGATCCGTCCATCGAGGTTCTGCCGGACGAGAACGCATGGTGACAAAGGAGGAGAAAGTATGAATCTGAAGAGGCTGTCGCTGAAGCTCCTCGGCGGAGCGGGCGGATTTTTCGCCGTGACCTTTTTGATATATTTCTTTAATCTTGATATGAAGTTCCTGTCCTCCTGCGTGGAGCCGATCCTGCTCCGGCATTACGACCGCATCCCACGCAAGCACTATGTCTGACGCATATCGTATGGCATAGCGGTGACGCTTGATAGCCGAGTGAAATAAAAAAGCTCCCCCGTCTTTGCCTTGCGCTCAGACGGGGGATTTTGCGGGTATATTATTTATGAGATTGGCAAGAGAATAAAAAAAGAAGCCCCGCCAACAGTGAATCATCGGCTCCAATTGCCGTAGATTATAATGACGTCACTTCTCAGGCAAAGGCGGCAGAGTCAGACTGCGATGGCCTTTGGTGATTTTATAATACCTCCAAACACAGAAAATGTCAATATTAAAGCTAAAAAAAGGCGATTTTTTGATAGGCGCGGCTATAGCATGCCGAAGAATACGAGCTTAAATTAATGAAGCAATCGAACCAAACAGCAAAATTACGCCCAAAGTAATCAATAAAAGAGACTCAACAGAGTTTTCCCTTACTGCTCCGTCACGAAAAGCAAGCTGTGGTTTTCTCTTGTTATAGTGCATTTTGATTTTGCTAGGCAGCCCATCATCATCTGCCTCATTGAAATATGATTTACAATAATGCCTGCCGTCAACTGTATAGTGATATTCATAATAAACGTGAGCTTTCAAATCCTTGCCGCTGCACCTATACTCGAGACCCTGCTCGTCGGGCGCTTGAATACAAGCCTTTTCACCAATAGAATAATATCTTTGATTTTTCAAATAAGCATTTGTAGAAGAAAAAGCTGATTTTCTCCAACGGTACAGCCGGGTGCAGGAATAAACGATAAGTATAACCGAGATGAATAATATCCCAATTTTAATAAATAAATCTATAATAATCACCCGCTCCTGTGTAATGGTGTCGTACTGGCAAAAATTAGTATAAACTATTGAGCGGACTTTATCAAGTGGAAAGCTCTCTTACGATGACCGTATTTTATATGGCCGCAGTAATTACATGAGCGCCCTGTTCAAAGACCTGTTGTGCGTGTCTAAAACGACGCGGAAGACTAAAATAACCTGTCATTGCGAGGAGCGTAGCGACGTGGCAATCCGCATCCCCTTGGGACTGTGCAAAGTCTTAGTGCGGCGTAAGGAGAACGGATTCCCACGTCGGGCTTCGCCCTCTCGCGACGGCGGCTCTGCCGCCTAGTCCCTTTAGGGAGAATGACGGAGGTTTTCTTTATATTGAGCTTTCTTTTCCCTACTGGCAATTTATAAAGACTGGCGACCCCTCAGTCGGCTAACGCCGACAGCTCCCCTAAAAGGGGCGCCAAGGGCGCGCTGCACCACAAACATAACCGTAGGGGACGGCGTCTGTGCCGTTCCGTCGCACCCACGCGTCCTGCGCAAAAACCACCCCCGGAGACGCTCTGTTCGAGCGCTTCCGGGGGTGGTTCATTTTATCCTATTCTGTTCTCAGCTCACGCGTTTGAGCGTCAGAGTCTCGCCCATGTCGGTCGTGAGCGTCAGGGTGCTGCCGTCAAAATACTGCAGCCGCCCGTTTATGCGCGAGCTGTCAAAGGCGAAGGTCAGGTCAACGCCCAGCCCGTCATCGCTCTCAACGTTGAGGAAATCGACACCGGTCTTGACCGCACCGTCCTTGTCCGTGACGCTGAAGCTCAGCACGGTGGACGCCTCGGAGCTTTTCACGTCCAGTGCGAAGTCCCAGACATTCTCATAATTGTCCTGCCACTTGCCCTCCAGCGCGTCCATGAGCAGATACTTGCCCTTGCTGCCGTCGCTGCTGTACGACCAGACGGGGTAGATGCGCTCAAAGGTGAGCGCGACGTCGATGTCGCCGTGAACGATCATGCCATCAACTGTGCAGGAGATGTTGAGCTTCATGCGGTTGTCGGTGTCCTCCGCGAAGGCGGCGTTGTGCGTGCAGGACTTGTAGGAGCCTTTCGTGATGTCGGAGAAGGCGTACGTGGCCTTGCTTATGGTGATGCCGGAGTTATCGGGCAGAAGGCCGGTGATGTCCAGCCTGCCGTTGTCCGACGTGATCGTGCCGAGGGGTTCAAAGACGGTGTTCGTGCCGAAGCTGACCTTCAGCGCCCGCGTGACCGCGTCGAATATCTCGCCGCTCACGCCGCCGTCAAGGCTTATGTACATATTGCTGCCGTCCGGGACGGAGCTGTTCTTTATCTCGCCCAGCGCGCCGTGTATCTCCTCGGCCACAAGAGTCCAGGAGCCTGCGAGCCGTGAGTCGAAGTCTGCGTCCTCCGCTGGGGTGGATGCGGTCTGCGCGGGCTGGGAGTCCGACGCGCAGCAGTTGCCGCAGCAGGTACATACGGAAGCGTCTCCGCCGCAGGTGCATTCAGTTGCCGCGGCGGGCGCGGCCGCGGTCGCACCGCAGGCGCACAGCGAAACGACAGCTGCCAGAATCAGCGCCAAAGCAGTAATTTTTTTGAGTTTCATGCAATGCAGCTCCTTGAAAAAATCTACGACCATTCTTTTTTACAAATTGATATTATAGTCTATACCGCCGCACATTGCGTTACGAATCTGTTAAATGTAAGATGAAATCTTGGCGTGGCATGGGATGATGTCACACCCTTGGCGCGCCCTGTTATGGGCGGTGGTTGCGCAGCGACTTAGGGGTCGCCGGAGTTGAGACTGGAGCAGAGAGGAAAGAACGCACTACAAAATCACCCTGTAGGGGACGGCCTCTGTGCTGTCCGCCGTCTCATGTCCTGTTCCGCATAACAAATCGGAGCACCAGATTAAAACAACCTGTCATTCCGAGACCAGTTCGCAAACTTAAGTGAGCATCCAAATCTTTGATTTGGCTAATGCGAACTTACACCTCAGGCGGGTCGTGGGAATCCGTTTCTTTAAATTAAAAGTACGAAAAGGGACGGCACAGAGACACCCCAACAAAAAAACACGGGAAGCTTTGCGGCTTCCCGTGGGTTCACTCATTTACTTTATCGAGAAAAACGCGTCCTTGCCGAGGTATTCGGCGGAGTCGAACAGCTCCTCCTCGATGCGCAGCAGCTGATTGTACTTCGCCACGCGATCGGTGCGCGAGGGCGCGCCGGTCTTGATCTGCCCCGCGTTGACGGCGACGGAGATGTCGGCGATGGTCGTGTCCTCCGTCTCGCCGGAGCGGTGGGAGACGACGGCCGTCCAGCCGGCGCGGTGCGCGGTCTGTATCGCGTCGAGCGTCTCGGTCAGGGTGCCGATCTGGTTGAGCTTTATCAGCACGGCGTTCGCCGCGCCGAGCTTGATGCCCTTCTTTATGCGCTCCACGTTCGTCACGAACAGGTCGTCGCCGACGATCTGGATGCGGTGGCCGAGGCGGCGGGTCATCAGCTGCCAGCCCTCCCAGTCGTTCTCGCCCATGCCGTCCTCAATGGAGACGATCGGGTACTTGTCAACGAAGCTCTCCCACATGCCGACCATCTGCTCGCTGGTCATCACGATGCCGCGCTTCGGCAGATGATAGCACTTGTCCTCCTCGCTGTACCAGTCGGACACCGCGCCGTCTATCGCGATGCGGAAGTCCTCGCCGGGCTTGTAGCCCGCCTTCTCAATCGCCGTGACAAGCGCCTTCAGCGCGTCCTCGTCGCTGTCGAGATTCGGCGCATAGCCGCCCTCGTCGCCCACGCCGGACGCCGGAACTACCTTCTTGAGCGTGTGGAACACCTCGGCGCACATGCGCAGCGCCTCATGGAAGTTCTCCGCGCCGACAGGCATTATCATGAACTCCTGAATGTCCACGTTCGAGCCGGTGGCGTGCTGGCCGCCGTTGAGCACGTTCATCATCGGCACGGGCAGAGTCTTGGCGTTGACACCGCCGATGTAGTTATACAGGCTGACGCCGGTTGCGGCGGCGGCTGCCTTCGCGCAGGCGAGGGACACGCCGAGGATGGCGTTCGCGCCGAGACGGGTCTTGTTCGGGGTGCCGTCGATATCTATGAGCATCTTGTCAATAGAGGGCTGATCCAGCACGTTCATGCCGACCAGCGCTTCGGCCAGCTCATGGTTGACGTTCTCGACCGCGAGCAGAACGCCCTTGCCGTTGTAACGGCTCTTGTCGCCGTCGCGCAGTTCGCAGGCTTCGTACATGCCGGTAGACGCGCCGGAAGGCACGGCCGCGCGGCCGACGGTGCCGTCGTCCAGAGTGACCTCGACCTCGACGGTCGGATTGCCGCGGGAGTCAAGGATCTCGCGCGCCATGACGTCCACTATTTCAAAATACTGTTTCATACTTAACCCTCCTTATATGGTTTACAAATGGATTATACCCCAGTTCCGTCGAAAAATAAAGAGCGACTTGATTTTTGCGGAGAATATTAGTATTATACCTACATCGCAATTGGTATAATATTGAATCGGAGAGTTGATCCATGGATATAAACGTACAATTTTACGCGGCGGAACTGCGCTACGCGGTGGTCGCCGCGCGCTGCGGCGGGCAATGGGTGCTCAGCCGTCACCGCGAGCGCGATACCTGGGAGCTGCCCGGCGGGCACAGGGAGCCGGGCGAGGATATCGACGCCGCCGCGCGGCGCGAGCTGTACGAGGAGACGGGCGCGGAGCTTTTCACGCTCAGCCGCATCTGCGTGTACAGCGTGACCGAGGGCGGGCGGACGGACTACGGGATGCTGTACTTTGCGGAGATCGACATGCTCGGCGAGCTGCCGGAGTCGGAAATCGCGGAGCGGCGGCTGTTCGAGCTGCTGCCCGAGGCGGAGCGCCTGACCTACCCTGCGATACAGCCGCTGCTGTTCGCGCGGGTGCAGAGCTGGCTGAACCGGCAATGCGGCGGCGATGAGCTGTGGGACGTGTACGACGCAGACCGCTGCCCGACCGGACGGCTGCATCGCCGCGCGGAGCCGATGGGCGAGGGCGAGTTCCACCTCGTCGTGTACGCGTGGATACGCGGCGGCGACGGGCGCTATCTGCTCACGAAGCGCTCGCCGAACAAGGGCTACCCGAACATGTGGGAGTGCACCGGCGGCTCGGCGCTCACCGGGGACGACAGTCTGACCGCCGCCCTGCGCGAGGTGCGCGAGGAGACGGGACTGCGGCTCGACCCGATGCGCGGACGGCGCGTCGCGTCGCACCGAGTCGCGGGGCGGTTCGAGGACGTGTGGCTGTTCGAGCGGGATGTCGCGCTCGACGAGCTGACGCTTCAGGAGGGCGAGACTTGCGGGGCGATGCTCGCGCGGGCGGACGAGATACTTGAGCTGCAGCGCGAGGGCAGAATGGCGCCCACGGGCAGCTTTGAGCTGGCGGAGCTGCTGAAGCTCATGGAGGGCTGAGGGAAAAATTCCGCGAGATCCCCGATAAAACGCAAATAGCACTTGATTTTTGCAAAATTTCCTGTAAAATGTATGAGTAAAAAAGTTTGCTCTTTCAGGAGGAATATAAAAATGACTTACGAGATGGACATTGCCGGCTTAAAACGTGAGCTGCCGCTCTGCAAGGTCACTGACGACCTCTACATCGGCGCGTTTGTTATGTTCGGCGACGTCGAGCTGACTGTCCACTGTGCGGCGGAGCTGCTCAAGCGCGCTCCGGAATATGACTATATCATCGCCCCCGAAGCGAAGGCGATCCCCCTGCTGTACGAAATGGCGCGGCAGAGCGGCGCGGAGAAGTACTTCCTTGCGCGCAAGGGCGCGAAGGCGTACATGTCCGGCGTGTTCGAGGTGGAGGTCAAGTCCATCACCACCATGAGCATCCAGAAGCTCGTCATCGACACTGCGGACGCGGAGCTTATCCGCGGCAAGCGTATGCTTATCGTTGACGACGTTATTTCCACGGGCGAGTCGCTGCACGCGATGGAGGAGCTTGTCACCCGTGCGGGCGGCATCATCGCGGGCCGCATGGCTGTGCTCGCCGAGGGCGACGCGCAGGCCAGACACGATATCATCTGCCTTGCCCCGCTGCCGCTGTTCAATCCCGACGGCACCGTCAAGGAGTAAGCTGAATATAGCGATGTGCACACACCCCCTGCGGCTCCCGCAGGGGGTGTGGTGTTGTGGAGGGAGATTTGCGCGGCGCCCCTAGTAGGGGCGCCCCACACACAACGCAAAACCGGTCCCCATCCTGTTCGGAGGGGGACCGGTTCAACTATCCCGCGCACATTGCGCCCATCACTTCACAACGTCAAAGGTCAGAGTCACCTTGAACAGATCGCCGTCGACGGTCAGCTCCATCGTGCCCTTCTGCAGCTGCGCGAGACTCTGCGCAATGTTCAGCCCAAGGCCGCTGCCCTCGGTATTGCGCGAGCTGTCGCCGCGCACGAAGCGCTCCATCAGCTCGTCGCTGGAGATGTTCAGCTGACGGCTGGAGATGTTCCGGAACGTGACGACCGCCTTGCCGTCCCGCTCGCACACCTCAAGGTACACCCGCGTCCCGCGCTGCGAATACTTGCAGATATTGTTCAGCAGATTATCAAAAATGCGCCACATATGCCGCCCGTCGGCCATGATTATCACCGGCTTCTCCGGCTTCGTCAGCACCGGCTCCAGCCCCGCCGCGTTCAGCTTCTCGCCGTATTCGCCCAGCGTCTGATCCAGCAGCACGCCGACGTCGCATGGCTCGGCGTTGACGGTCAGGTTGCCCGTCGACGCCTTGGACGCCTCGAGCAGATCGTCGATCAGCTTCTTCAGCCGCGCCGACTGCCGCTGCAGAACGTCGATATATTCGCGCATCTTCTCGTTTTCGGGCTTCTCCTTGCCGAGAAGATCGACGTAATTTATTATAGATGTCAGCGGCGTTTTGATGTCATGCGAGACGTTTGTGATAAGCTCGGTGCGGAAATGCTCACTGCGCATCCGCGCCTCGACCGCCAGCGACACTCCATCGCGGATGGTGTTGAGATTTTCACCGTGCTCGCGGAAGGGGCCGTAGAGCTTCGAGGTGTCGACGACGCAGCTCTCGTCGCCCGCGGCGAGCTTCTGCCCCGCAGTCAGCAGCTTTTTCGCGCATATCGCCGTGTATATCAGCGCCGCGGCCAGCAGCGCGTTTGTGATGAGCCACACTACGCCGTTGCTCATGGAGATAAGCTCCAAAAGCAGAATCACTGCCACTGCGACGCAGCTTTTCGGCACAAGCGGCATCCCACGGACAAGCTCTGCGATTGCGTGGCAGACGCTGCGGATTAGCCGCCACACCCACGCCAGAACCTTGTATATGATGCAGCCCTTGATGACGCCGCCGAGCTTCACGCGCACGGCGAAGCTCATGATGTACAGCAGTATCAGCAGCGCCGCCACCAGTATGACAAGGCAGGCGAGCATGATGAGGAGGATGCGGTCGTAATACATCTCGGCCAGTATCGCCCACAGGCAGGAGATCGCGACGATCATCAGCAGCGTGAACAGGTCAAAAGGGATCTTGTCAACGAAGCTCGGCACGATGCCCTCGCTGCCCGCCCGATGCCCCGCGGCGCAGAGCAGGAAGATGAACAGCACCAGGCACAGGATGAAGGACACCGCCGCGATAACGATGAGCTGGTAGCGGCAGTTGTAGATCAGCTCCGCCCAGTACAGGCTGACGAAGGTGTCGGAGTTGTCGCCGTCGGCGGGCTCGCGGAGAATGTAGCCCTCGATGACGACGTTGTCGGCGGCTGTGACGGAGTCGCCTCTGCTGCCGGAGTGGCTGTCGTCTTCGGTGATGACGAAGTCTTTGCTGCTCAGGTTCAGATCTGGGATGCTGTACGGCTTCTCGGCGTACCACTGGTAGTCCGCGCCGTCAAGCCCGTCGAACAGAATTTTGCCGGTGTCCTTGTCGCGCAGGACGAAGCGGAACGCGCTGTCAAGGCCGCTGCGGTACTGCGCGTAGTCCGGATTGTAACCGTTGTACAGACGCTCGAAGGTCTGGTACAGCTGGGAATAGCCCATGCTGGACAGCACACGTTCGCGCAGCGTGTTGGCACTGCCTGCGTAGCCGCCCGCGTCGGCCATCACGCCCACGCCTATGAGCGAGCCGACGAACACGATGCCCATAACAGCGAGCAGAAACACCGCCACGGCCTTTGCAGCGAAGCTGCTTTTAAGTTTGCTCATGTCTTACCCCTCTCAATCTTGTAGCCCTGCCCCCAGACCGCCTTGAGATAGCGCGGCTCGGCGGGGTTTATCTCTATTTTTTCGCGGATGTGCCGGATGTGGACGGCCACGGTGCTCTCCGCGCCGTAGGGCTCGTCGTTCCAGACCCGCTGATACAGCACCTTCGGCGGAAATACCTCGCCGGGGTGCTCCATGAGGAGCTTGAGAATGTCATACTCGGTGGGCGTCAGGTTGACCTTCTCGCCGTCAACGGTGACTTCCTTGCTGCGGTCGTCGAGGCATATCCCGTCGAGCCGCAGACAGCTGTCCTTCACCGCGCCGCCGCCGAGCTGCATGTAGCGCCTGAGCTGTGAGCGGACGCGCGCGAGCATTTCGACGGGGTTGAAGGGCTTTGTGATGTAGTCGTCGGCGCCGACGTTGAGGCCGAGCACCTTGTCGGTGTCCTCGCCCTTGGCGGTCAGCAGGATGACGGGGAGGTTGCTCTCCTCGCGGAGCTTCACCATTGCGCTGATGCCGTCCATCTCGGGCATCATGATGTCCATCAGGACGAGATGTATCTCCTGCGCGCGGATGATTGCGAGCGCCTCGCGGCCGTTGTAGGCGGCGAAGGTGCGGTAGCCCTCGGCCTCGAGATAAATTTTCAGCGCGGAGACTATGTCCTTTTCGTCATCGCAGATAAGTATGTTGTACACTCTCTTCACCTCGCGTAATATATTAACGTATCGCGGGTTAAAAACCAAGGGGATAATTTATTAAGAAATGTTTAATGAGGGGGGCAGACTCGGTGGATTGCCATCAGGAAAAAGAATGCAGACACTGAACCGACCTCGTAGGGGACGGCCACTGTGCCGTCCCGTTTGCATTATCCCCCCACACGCAAAACCGCCCTGACCGGCAATGGCCGGTCAGGGCGGTTCTTTCTTTATCATTCATCGAGCTTGAGGACTGCGAGGAAGGCTTCGGTCGGTATCTGTACGGTACCGAGCTGGCGCATCTTCTTTTTGCCCTCCTTCTGCTTCTCCAGCAGCTTCTTTTTACGCGTGATATCGCCGCCGTAGCACTTGGCAAGCACGTCCTTGCGCATGGCCTTGACCGTCTCGCGCGCGATTATCTTGCCGCCGATGGCCGCCTGAATCGGCACCTCGAACAGCTGCCGCGGGATATTCTCCTTCAGCTTCTCGCACAATCTGCGGGCGCGGGGATACGCCTTCTCGCGGTGCGCGATGAAGCTCAGCGCGTCGACCTGATCGCCGTTTAAAAGCATATCGACCTTGACCAGATCGCTCGTGCGGTACTCGCTCAGCTCATAGTCGAGCGAGGCATAGCCCTTCGTGCGCGCCTTGAGCGTATCGAAAAAGTCATAGATTATCTCGTTGAGCGGCATCTCGTAGTGCAGTTCGACAAGCCGTGTGTCGAGATACTGCATATTCTTATAGTCGCCGCGGCGCTCCTGACAGAGCGGCATGATATTGCCGACAAACTCGTTCGGCGTAATTATCGAGACCTTGACGTACGGCTCGTACGCCTCGGCAATGCTCGCAACCTCAGGATAATTATGCGGGTTATCGACCATGACAACGCTGCCGTCGGTCTTGACTACCTTATAAATAACGCTCGGAAGCGTGGTGACAAGCTCCAGATTGAACTCGCGCTCCAGCCGCTCCTGAATTATCTCCATATGCAGCATTCCGAGGAAGCCGCAGCGGAAGCCGAAGCCGAGCGCGACGGAGCTTTCCGGCTCGTACGAGAGCGAAGCGTCGTTGAGCTTCAGCTTATCCAGCGCGTCGCGCAGGTCGGGGTACTTCGAGCCGTCCTCGGTGTAGATGCCGCAGTAGACCATCGGGCGCGCCGGACGGTAGCCGGGCAGCTCGTTTGCGGTGGGATTCTCGGCGCTGGTGACAGTGTCGCCCACCTGCGTGTCTGCAACGTTTTTGATGCTGGCAGTGAAATAGCCGACATCTCCCGCGGACAGTTCATCGCACGGATCGAGTCCTATCGGGCGCAGGTGCCCGAGCTCCACGACCTTGTACTTTGCGCCGGTGGACATGAGCAGTATCTCATCCTCGCGGTGCAGCACGCCGTCCATCACGCGCATGAAAACGATGACGCCGCGGTAGTTGTCGTACTGGCTGTCGAATATCAGCGCCTTGAACGGTGCGTTCTGGTCGCCCGACGGCGCAGGGACGTTCCTGACGATATCGTCCAGCACCGCGTCGATGTTCAGGCCGATCTTCGCGCTTATCTCCGGCGCATCCTGCGCGGGGATGCCGATTATCTCCTCGATCTCGTCCTTGACGCGCTGCGGGTCGGCGGCGGGAAGGTCGATCTTGTTGATAACGGGCAGTATCTCAAGGTCGTTATCCAGCGCGAGATAGGTGTTCGACAGTGTCTGCGCCTCGACGCCCTGCGACGCGTCCACGACCAGCACCGCGCCCTCGCAGGCCGCGAGCGAACGGCTGACCTCATAGTTGAAGTCGACGTGCCCCGGCGTGTCGATGAGGTTGAGGGTATAGTCCTGCCCGTCTGCGGCGTGATAGTTCAGCCCGACGGCGCGCGCCTTTATCGTGATGCCGCGCTCGCGCTCAAGATCCATGTTGTCGAGTATCTGATCCTCCATCACGCGCTGCTCCACCGCGCCGCACTTCTCGATAAGGCGGTCGGACAGCGTGGATTTGCCGTGATCGATATGGGCGATTATGGAAAAATTGCGTATCAGCTTCTGATCAGTCATCGGTCAGTCTCCTGTTTTAAGCTCCGGTCCGGTCAGCGCGCGCTCCGCCTCGCTGACGATCCCGCGCAGCCGGTCAATGAATATGCGCGCCGCCTCGGCGGGCTGCCCGTCTCCGGCAGGCTGGCTGCTGCGGCAGAGCAGGTAGTCGGCGGTCACGCCGTAGTAGTCGCACACGCGGCAGACGAAGGCAAGCCCCGGCTCGCGCGTGCCGTTTTCATAGTGGCTCAGCAGCGCCTGACTTATGCCGAGGTCGGCCGCGGCCTTGCGCTGGCTGATATTTTTCTCTCGGCGCAGCGCCGAGAGCGTCCTAGGAAAGGTTCTGTCCATTGCTTCTCTCTTCTCTCATTGTGATTACGATTTGTATATTATACAGACCTGTAAAGGATTTGTAAATAGAAAATTTACCGGAAATTTCACGCCGCCGGAAGCGGGGCGGAGCTTTTTCGCAATATTTCATCCAAATCGGTTTATTATACCGCAAAGTTCTTGAAAAAAGCGCAGAGACGTGGTAAATTAGTACCTGTAATACCCATACTCTTATTTGGAGGTAAATTTGACATGTTTGAAAATCTTATCGAGATTCTGAAGAAAAATCCCCGCAAGATAGTTTACACCGAGGGCACCGACGCGCGCATCCTCGAATCCGCCGACCGCCTGAAAAAGGGCGGCTTCCTCACCCCCGTGCTTGTCGGCAATGTTGACGACGTGAAGGCCGCGGCGGCGAAGGGCGGCTTCGACATCGAGGGGCTTGAGATCCTCGACCCCGCCACTTATGACCGCATGGACGAGATGGTCGCCACCATGGTCGAGCTGCGCAAGGGCAAGATGACTGCCGACGAGTGCCGCGCAAGCCTGATGAAGGGCAACTACTTCGGCACCATGCTCGTCAAGATGGGCGTTGCCGACGCTCTGCTCGGCGGCGCGACCTACTCCACCGCGGACACCGTGCGTCCCGCGCTCCAGCTCGTCAAGACCAAGAAGGGCGCGAACCTCGTCAGCTCCTGCTTTATCATGGTGCGCGGCGAAGAGATGCTCGCCATGGGCGACTGCGCGATAAACATCTCCTATGAGGACAAGCTGGACAAGGACGGCAACGTCAAGCTCAGCGCGGCGCAGCAGCTCGCCGAGGTCGCAGTCGAGACCGCAAAGACCGCGAAGGTCTTCGGCATCGACCCAAAGGTCGCAATGCTGTCCTACTCCACCAAGGGCTCCGGCAAGGGCGCGAACGTCGATCTCGTCCGCAACGCCACCGCCATCGCCAAGGAAATGGCTCCCGACATCGCGATCGACGGCGAGATGCAGTTCGACGCGGCCGTTTCTCCGGTCGTCGGCCAGCTCAAGTTCCCCGGCAGCAAGGTTGCGGGCTATGCCAACACCTTTATTTTCCCGGAAATTCAGTCCGGCAACATCGGCTATAAGATCGCCCAGCGTCTCGGCGGCTTCGATGCCTACGGCCCCATCCTTCAGGGTCTGAACGCTCCGATCAACGACCTCAGCCGCGGCTGCAACGCCGAAGAGGTCTACCAGATGTCCATCATCACCGCCGCCCTGGCGTAAGGAGCGGCTGAGTTATTGCCGCACCCCTCAGCGCCCCTCCTAGGGGAGCTGGCGCGCAGCGACTGAGGGGTCGCCAGTTGATAGAGAGTGCCATTAGGGAAAAGACAAGGCACTGTTAAGAAACCCTCTGTCATTCCCCCTAAAGGGACTAGGCGGCAAATCAATGAATCGTGGTATGCCGCCGTCGCGAGACCAGTGACCGATGTCACTGGTCGTGGGAATCCGTTTCTCCTTGAGACGGCAGTATGTTTTACGTACAGCGTAAGGGGATGCGGATTGCCGCGTCGCTTCGCTCCTCGCAATGACAACCTTTTTATACTCGGCTCTGTCTTTTTCACTCTGCTCGTATCGCTACTCTGGCGACCCCTTCGGCACTTCGTGCCACTGTCTCGCTGCGGCGTTAGCCGACTGAGGGGTCTCCGGACTCCGGACTATCGCCATTAGGGAAAAGACTCGTCAACGTAAAGCATACGGGAGCTGTTTTGGCAGTCTCCCGTATTCGCATACCACCAGTATCGGTTGACAAGGGCAAACACGGTTTTGACGGGCAGAAATGCGTCCATACTTCTTCAAAGCCCTTGACAATACAGCAAGTATTCTCTGCGGCCTTTTCATCGTCTGGCCACATTTCTGCTCCGTCAAAACTGCTGCGCACCTGACAGGGATGGATTTTCGAGTGATTTTTGCTTTTTGAGACGCAGACGGGCTGCCGCCCTTCAAGACGAAAAGAGCAAAAAGCGCCGAAAAGACGCACTGTCAGGCGTGTCTGCCCTTGTTAACCGATACTAGCAAAATTCACGGGAGAACGCCTATGGACAGGGAAAAATACATGTCGCTCGCGCTGGAGCTTGCGCGCGAGGCCGCCGATAACGGCGAGGTGCCGGTCGGCTGCGTCATCGCCGACGGCGAGGGGCGCGTCATCGGCCGCGGCCGCAACCGCCGCGAGGAGGGGCACGACGCCACCGCCCACGCCGAGCTTGAGGCCATCCGCGAAGCCTGCGCCGAAATCGGCGACTGGCGGCTCGAGGGCTGCGCCATCTTCGTCACGCTCGAGCCCTGCCCGATGTGCGCCGGGGCGATAATAAATTCCCGCATACCGACGGTCGTGTTCGGCGCGCGGGATGAGCTTACAGGCTCCTGCGGCAGCGTGATAAACCTGTTCGAGGAGCGCTACGGGCACCGTCCGGCGGTGTTCGGCAGCGTCCGCGCGGAGGAATCGGCGCGGCTGCTGAAGGATTTTTTCAGGGAAAAGAGGTAGAGAAAATGTCTGTTGATAAATTTCCGTTCGGCGCGCTGGCCGACGGCACGGAGGTCACGGCCTTCCGCATCAGCCGCGGGGCGATGAGCGCCGTGCTGCTCGACTATGGGGCGACGCTCCAGTCGCTCGTCGTGCCGGGGCGGACGGGCGCGGTGGACGTCGTGCTCGGCTACGAGAGCGCGGGCGAATACGAACGGCGCGATGGCAACACCGGCGGAACAGTCGGCAGATACGCTAACCGCATCGGCGGCGGGGAGTTCGAGCTGAACGGCAGGCGCTATGTCCTCGCCAGGAACTCCGGGCCGAACCATCTGCATGGCGGTCTGCGCGGCTTCGACCGGCGCATGTGGAGCGCCGAAGCTGGGGCCGATCATGTGCGCTTCAGCCGTCTGTCGCCGGACGGCGAGGAGGGCTATCCGGGCAATCTGCACGTCGCCGTGACCTACACGCTGACCGAGCGCGGCCTGCGCATAGCGTATGACGCTGTCTCGGACGCGGATACGGTCATCAGCCTAACGAACCACAGCTATTTCAATCTCGCGGGCGGCGGCACGGCGCTGGCGCATGAGCTGCGCATCAATGCCGAAAGCTTCACCGAGAACGACGAGAATTGCCTGCCGACCGGCAGACTCATCCCCGTCGCGGGGACGCCGTTTGACTTCCGCGCGGCGAAGCCCGTCGGGCGCGATATCGGCGCGGACGACGGGCAGCTTGCCATCGGGCACGGCTATGACCACAATTTCGCGTTGTCTGGACGCGACGCGGCGGAGCTGTACAGTCCTGAGAGCGGAGTCGCGATGAATATCACGACGGATATGCCGGGTGTGCAGCTGTATACGGCGAATTTCCTCGAGCGCATTCCGGGCAAGCGCGGCGCGCTTATGGAGCCGCACGGGGCGGTTTGCCTTGAGACGCAGGAGTTTCCGGACGCGGTGCACCACGCGGATTTCCCGTCGCCCGTTCTCCGCGCCGGTGCGGCGTATCACCGTGAAACGGAGCTCACGTTCGACGTACGGTGAATCAACCTTCCGGAGCGCTGTCTGCGCCGCACCACCTCTGCGCCCCTTATAGGTGAGCTGTCGCGTAGCGACTGAGGGGGCCTAGACTCGGTATATTGCCATTAGGCAAAAGACAGCACAAATTAAAGAACCAGGGACGGCATAGCCGTCCCTGGCAGCTTGTCAAAAAAGTCCTTACAGGACTTTTTTGACAAGCTGCTTCATCCGCCGAGCATTTTGATATTATCAAAATGCTGCTTTGCTCCAAAAGTCATTGATGCATCAAGACTTTTGGACGGCGGTTTATTGTATTTGAGGCGGGCCTTGCCCCCTCAAGCTCCCCCGCTGCTCTCTTATCTGTGCCCTGCTGCACATGTTTTTTGACAGACTGAAGAACCAGGGACGGCTATGCCGTCCCTGATTCATATTATTCAGCATTCGACTCCCGCTCAATAATACCCGAAGTCCGTTTCCGCATAGGTCGCCCAGATGACGTTGGGGAAATGCTCCCGTATCCACGCGTTTGTGAGCGGACTATCCGCCGACAGGTCGAGGTTTATCCACTGCACCGGCCAATAGCCGACGTCGTCCGTCAGCTGCTCCTCAGGTATCAGCAGGCCGATATTCACACTGACGAGGTACTGCCGGTCAAGCTCCGGAATGAGCCACACCTTCCCCAGTCTGCCCTCATCTATCTCCGGCTGGATGCAGCTGTCGTACAGCTCGCTGGCCTGCTCCGGCGTGAGATCCACCGTGGAGCCGTAGCTGGCAATCTCCGGATTATAGAAGCCTATATACGCCTGATACACCGTCTCCGGCGTCACGGCCTGCGGCGTCGCGGTGCGCGCCTTGATTGCCTCGGAGCTGTTGACAATATTCTGCACCAGCCATATCTCGGAGTTTTTGTCCTCCGCCTCCGCCGCGGTATTCAGCAGATAATACGACCGCTGCGTCGTGCTGCCGTCCTTCAGCTCATAGTTCAGCATGAGCCACACACCGTCATAGCGCTCATAATTGCGCTTTTCATAGCTGCGCTTCTCGTTTATTATGCGCCGGTGCAGCTCGCGCACATCGGTGATGTTCTGCTGCTCGGTAAAGGCGTCCGGCGTCATGTAGTCCACGCTGAGCGTGACGCTGCTGACATCCTCCTGCGCGGGGATATAGCGCTCGTAGCCGTAGAGGTCGAACTCCCATGTGAATATGAACACCGCGATGATGCCGACGCATATCCCAAGCCCGCGCCAGCCGGTCGAAAAGACGTGCAGCGTCTTTTCCATGATCATCTTCGCCATGAAGTAGCCGACCGCCGCGCCCGCGGACATCAGAAGCATCAGCACAAAGGCTTCCGGCAGCCCGACGAAGCGCCGGTTCAGCCCGAAGTTTGCGTACACGAGGTAGGCCGCGACGATCGCGCCGCCGAAGCACATGCAGTATTTGAATATCGGGCGCAGCACCGGAATGGCCACGGCGTCCGACGCGCACTCCATGCGCCGCCGCCTGTACATGAACAGCCCCGCTGCCATCAGCAGCAGACCCGCCGCGCAGTACGCGCCGAGCTGCGGCAGGCCGCGCACCGTCCAGCCGGCGGTCTGCGGCGTACTCACCGCGCCGCTTCCGGCGACGGTGATCTCGGCGGTTCCGACGTCAGTCCAGAAAACGTTGAAAAAGTTTGTGGCGTAGATAATGGGCGACAGTGCGATCAGCTCGCAGTTGCTGCCCGCCATGCCGTAGACAAAGTTGCTGAGGAGGTAGCGCAGGCCAAGCTCCACCGCGTACACCGAGACGTTCAGCAGCAGATACACCAGCGGCAGCACGAGGATGTTCCCCGTCAGCTGCCCGCAGAACACCGCGAAGCCGTAGAACGCGACGGTCTCCATCGCGATGATGCCCAGCGCCTCGGCGAGCACATAGGTCTCAACATACGCCCAGCCGGACACGACCACCGCGCCCAGCAGCACCGCTATGACGTCGGCGATCAGCATCGGCACAAGCCCGCACAGCAGCGCCGTCATGTACATCGTCTCGCGGCGCAGCGGCAGCGAGCAGATCATCCCGACGCTGCGGCTCGAATACATGTAGCTGAACATCGCCATGGCCATCGCCGCGCCCGCCGGTATGGCGACGCGGACGCTCTGCATCGCGCACTCCAGCACGCGGGCGTTCGCCTGCGCGTAGCTGTATATAGCCACAGACGTCAGCTCCAGTGGGAAAGCAACGACCATCGCCGCGAAGTACACCGCCCAGAGCGGCCAGAAGCGTCTGGCGAGATTGTGGGCGATGCCCGCGTCAAAGCACGATATCTTTGATCTCATCGTCAGCCCCTCCCAGCTCGTATATAAATATCTCTTCAAGCGTCAGCGGCACGGTGTCCACAAACAGGGGGTTCGCCGCGGCAAGCCGCTCGCGTATCTCGTCCGCATTGCCGCGCAGAACCAGCTGCTGAAGCCGCCCCATCGAGGAGCTGTGCAGGATGTCCAGCCCGTCGGGCAGCGCGCCGCCGTCGGCGAAGGCAAGCTGAACCTTCACAAGCTCGTCCTGAAGCTCGTCCAGCCCCTTTTCGAGCAGCATCCTGCCGCCCTTCATAATCCCGACGTGGTCGCACACGTCCTCCAGCTCGCGCAGGTTGTGCGAGGAGATGAGCACGGTCGTGCCGTTTTCGCTGACGTCGTGCATCAGCTCGCGCCAGACCTGACGCCGCATCGCGGGGTCAAGCCCGTCCACCGGCTCGTCGAGGATGAGTATTTCCGGCCGTGCGGACAGCGCCAGCCAGAATGCGGCCTGCTTCTGCATACCCTTAGACAGGCGGCGGATGGGGCACTTCGGGTCGAGGCGGAACAGCTCGCCGAGCGCGTCGAAGCGCTGGCGGTCGAAGCGAGGGTACATGTCGCGGTAGAAGCGCATCATGTCCATGGCGCTGGCCTGACCGTAGTAGAACACCTCGTCGGGGATGTAGGCGATGCGGCCTTTGACGGCGGGGTTTTCGTATACCGGCTCGCCGCCGATCAGCACCGTGCCGGCGTCCTGGCGGTAGATGCCCGCGAGGTGGCGGATGAGCGTGGATTTGCCCGCGCCGTTCGGGCCGACAAGGCCGTATACCGCGCCGTCCGGCACGGATGCGTCCAGCCCGTCGAGAGCGCGGAAGCTGCCGTAGCTCTTTACAAGACCTCTGACCTCTATCATTTTTCCGCCTCCAGTCTCCGTATCAGCTTGTCGCTCCCGACGCCGACGAGCGCAAGCTCGCCGACCAGCGCGTCGAAGCGCGAGAGCAGCTCCGCGCGGCGCGCCTCGAGCGCGGCGTCCTGCTGGCAGACGAAGCTGCCGCGGCCGGGGACGGAGCAGATGTAGCCCTCGGCCTCCAGCTCGCGGTAGGCGCGCTGGATGGTGTTGGGGTTGATAGTCAGGCTCGCGGCAAGCTCGCGCACGGACGGCATTTTTTCGTCCGGCGGCAGCGCACCGCTGATGATGAGCTGGCGGAAGTTGTCCTTCACCTGCTCGTATATCGGGCGCGGGTCACGGTAATTGATGTTTATCAAGGGTACACCTCCCGTGTCAACTGTATTGCGTATCCTAACACAGTTAGTATAGAATCATGCGGCAGATTTGTCAACGGATACGATTCTTAAATTTCGTTAAAGGTCGGGGATATTGAATAGACGATGACTGGGGCGGAAATGTTGCAGGGGATCGTGGCGGGGGCGTCGAATTTTGTGCGTCGCAGCGCAAGGGGATAGAGGGACGGCCTCTGTGCCGTCCCGTGTACATTATTGTTTATAGTGCACTCTTCCTTTTTCCCTCTGCTCCAGTCTCTACTCTGGCGCAGCTGAGCAGCGCTCCCCCTCTCTCCCGCTTCCCCTATAGGCGTATAAAAACAGCTCCCATGCTATTAAGCATGGGAGCTGTTTTGCTGGGGATCAAGGAGCCTTTTTCTTAGGAACTGAGGTTTGTGTCCTGTGGTAGGTCTCCGTGTATGCTCTTAACTTCTTTGCGAGCGCGGGGCTGACGGCGTCCGGCAGCATGCGCCAGACCCAATTGCCGTACTGCGTGCCGGGCGTATTCATGCGGCACTCGCCGCCAAGCTCCAGCACGTCCTGCATCTGCATCACGAACAGGTCGGACGCTGTGCCCATGCCGGTGCGGATAAGACCCCAGCACCAGCCCTCGTCGTCCGTGATATGCATATACCGCTTCGCAAACTCCTTATCCGCCCTGCCGATGCCCTTGAGCCAGCCGTTGACCGTCTCGTTATCGTGCGTGCCGATATAACAGACGCTGTTGCGCTCGCACCGATAGGGCAGGTAGTCCGACTCGCCGTGCGGGTCGAAGGCGAACATGAGTACCTTCATGCCGGGAAGTCCGGAATCGGCCAGAAGCTTTCTGACCTCCGGCGTCGTATAGCCGAGATCCTCGGCGATCAGTCGCAGGTCATGGAACCAGCCGAGCAGCACGCCGACCAGATCTATGCCGGGGCCGGGACGCCAGCGGCCGTTCTTCGCGGTCGTATCGCCGTATGGCACCGCCCAATAGCTCTCGAAGCCGCGGAAATGGTCGATGCGGATGATATCATACAGCTTCTTCGCGCCGTCGATGCGGCGTATCCACCAGCCGTAGCCGTCGGCCTTCATTGCGTCCCAATCGTACAGGGGGTTGCCCCAGAGCTGCCCCTCGTCGGTGAAATCATCGGGCGGGACACCGGCCACCTCGACGGGGACGTTATCCTCATCGAGCTGGAAGAAGCGCGACTCGCTCCAGACATCCGCCGAGTCGAGCGCGACATAGATCGGCACATCGCCGATGAACTCCACGCCCTGCTCGTGCGCGTAATCGCGCAGTGCGTTCCACTGGCGGAAGAACATGCACTGCATGAACACCTGGAAGTCTATCTCTTCGGCAAGCTCGGCGCGGTACTTCTCGACCGCCTCCGGTTCATGCTTGCGGATGTCCTCCTCCGGCCACTCGGTCCAGCTGACCATGCCGAAGTGCGCCTTGAGCGCCATGAACAGCGCATAGTTCTCGACCCACGCGTTCGCACGGCGGAACTCCGCAAGCTCGGCGGCGTACTTCTTTTTGCCGCGCCCGTAGGCGAGGCGGAGCACGCCGAACCGATGCTGATATATCTTGCCATAATCAACCCTTGCCGGATCACACCCCCAGTCGATATCCGCATATTCCGCTTTTTTCAGCAGCTTATCCCTGCAGAGCAGGTCAAGGTCGATAAGATACGGATTTCCGGCAAAGGTTGAAAAGGATGAATACGGGCTGTCGCCGTAGCTCGTCGGGCAAAGCGGCAGCAGCTGCCAGTACTTCTGCCCCGAGTCACGGAGGAAATCTACAAATTTATATGCGCTTTTGCCCATGGTGCCGATGCCGTAATTGCCGGGCAGGCTGCTCATGGCCATAAGGACGCCGCTGCTGCGGTCCATAAGAATCACTCGCTTTTTCTTTATATTAGCCCTTGACCGCGCCTGCGGCAACGCCCTTAATGATGTGCTTCTGGCAGGTCAGGTAGAATACGATGACAGGGACGATGCTCAGCATGATAAGCGCCATAGTCGCGCCCATATCGACCGAGCCGTAGCTTCCCTTGAGGTACTGGATGTGGATGGGTATCGTCATATAGTGCTTTCTGTCGAGCACGAGGTAGGGCAGAAGGTAGTCGTTCCATACCCACATTATCTCAAGCACGCCCACGGAGATGAGCGTCGGCTTGAGCATGGGCAGCACCACGGAGAAGAAGGTGCGCAGCGGTCCGCAGCCGTCTATCGCGGCAGCCTCCTCTATCTCGAGCGGTATGCTCTTGACAAAGCCCGAGAACATAAACACCGCAAGCCCCGCTCCGAAGCCGAGATATATAACGGGTATCGTCCACGGCGCGTTTAGCTTTAGCGTATCGGCGGCCTTTGCGAGGTTAAACATGACCATCTGGAAGGGTACGATCATGGAGAACACACAGAGGTAGAACACTATCTTGCTGAAAAGCGTCCCCACGCGGGAGATGTACCACGCCGCCATCGAGGTGCACAGCAGGATAAGCCCCGTCGAAACGATGGTTATGAGCAAGCTGAAGCACACGGATTTGATAAAGGGATAGCTGCCGAAGGTCATGCCCTTGGTATAGTTTGCAAAGCCGACAAAGCTCTTTTCGTTCGGCATGGCAAAGGTCTCGGTGTTGACATAGGCATTTGCCTTGAAGGAGTTTATCAGAACGAGGAATATCGGCATGAGGTAGAACAGCGCAATAAACGCGAACACTACCGTCAGCACGAGCTTTTTCTTATCGCCCTTGTTGAGCCGCTTGGGCTGCTTTTTTACCATGTTCGCCATTACTGCTGAACCTCCTTTTTTCTGCTCGAGGAGAGCTGAAGAATACTTATCGCCGCGACCAGCACAAAGAATATGACGGCCTTTGCCTGACCGACACCGCGGTTAGTTGTGCTTGCGTAGAAGGAGCTATAGATATTGAGCGCAAGCATTTCCGTGGTCTTTACGGCTTCACCCGCATTCTGTATGAAGGGACGCCCCGCCGTCAGCGCGAGGTTCTGGTCAAAGAGCTTAAAGGAGTTTGTGAGCGTGAGGAAGGTGCAGATGGTTATCGAGGGCATAACGTTCGGTATCGTGACCTTCCAGAGCGTCTGCCATGCGTTTGCGCCGTCTATCCTCGCAGCCTCAAGTATATCCTCCGGCACGGCCTGTAGACCCGCGATGTAAATTATCATCATGTAGCCAATCTGCTGCCACGCCATGAGTATCTGCAAGCCCCAGTAGCCGTACTGACTCTTGAGCAGTATGGACGTACCGTAGCGCGAGAGCACGCCGTCGAATATCATCGCCCAGATATAGCCCAGCACAATGCCGCCGATGAGGTTCGGCATAAAGAACACGGTGCGGAATATATTTGTTCCGCGTATGCCGCGCGTCAGAGCGTATGCCACGGCGAAGGACAGGACGTTAATCAAAATGAGCGAGGTAACGGCAAAAATCGCCGTGTACCAGAAGGCGTGCAGGAAGCTCGGGTCATTGAAGGCGCTGACATAGTTATCAAAGCCCACCCATGTCCACTTGCTCGTCGTCTTGAAGCGGCAGAAGGACAGGAATATGCCCTTGACGAATGGGTAGAGGAAGCCGAGGCAGAAGGCGGCAAAGGTCGGAGCCAGAAACACAAGGTAGAGCCGCTGCACGGGGCGGCGGATAAGCTTTGAGTTCAGCGCCGCGTTGTCGCGCTTTTTCACGTCGATGCCGTTGAGCACGCCGCCGATGAGCAGCAGACCCACAAGCGCAAGCGTGGTATTATTCCACACCGGCAGCTTCTCCATCGTTTTTGCAAAGCTGAGCAGTCCCCCGCCGACGCCGATACCCTCAAGTATCTTATCCATGTCGCCGGAGGCGCTGAGCATACCGACAAGTGTCATCAGCGCGCCGATTATGACAGCCAAGACCCGAAGTGCCTTGCTGCCGCCTGTATTTCTTTTGTTTTGCATAAGCCATCTCCTCCCAGTTTTATTATGCAAGAGGGACCTGCGGCTGCTCCCGCGCCGTCGGAAGCACCCGCAGAGCCTTCTTTTACACTGGCTTTTATCACGCAAGGGCGAGCGGTAAAGCTCGCCCTTGTGCTTAATTGTGTCTAATTATGCTAAGAGCTTCCCGAAATAATCAGGCGTGCTCTGCTGCGTACTGAGTTGCCCAGCCGTCAACGAAGGCTTCGACGACAGCGTCCCAATCGCCGGTGCCGGCGGTGTACTGACCGAGAGCGTCAACAACGGCTGCGCGCCAGTCATCGACTGCGGGAGTGTAGTTGAATGCCCAGGTGACAACGTACTTGCCCTCTGTGGTGAGTGCGTTAGCATCGGCAAAGAACACGTTTTCAGGAGTCTTGGCTGCATTGAAGGGGCAGGGACCGAACTGCTCTGCGAGCATGGTGGTGCCTTCCTCGGAGGTGACGACCCACTTCATGAAGTCGAGGGTGGCCTGAATGTCAGCCTCGGAGGCCTCGGCGTTGACTGCCCAGCAGTTCTCGGTGCCGGAGCAGAGACCGGCCTCTTCCTCGCCCTTGACGCCGCAGTAGATGGGTATCATCTGCAGGTCCTCGGCCTTCATGCCGTACTTCTCGGTGAGTGCGGAGTACTCCCAGGAGCCGTTCTGATAGAATACGGCCTCGCCGTTGCCGAACTCTGCCTCGGAAGCGTCGCCGGTGGCGGCGAGGAGGTCAGCGCCGGTGGTAGCGGAATCGGTGATGTAGAGATCCCAGATAGCCTTGAAGTTGTCAAGGTAAGCGCCGGTGATGGTGGCGGGCTTAGAATGCACGTCGTCATCGCGGAACTCGTAGAAGAGAGGCATATTGGCAAGGTGGCCGGAGAAACGCCAGCTGGAGGAGCCGTCCAGACCTGCGGAGGAGAATGCGTCAAAGCCGAGCTCTGCTGCGCGGGCGTGGATATCGTCTGCAACTGCCTTGAGAGAGTCAAAATTGTTTATCTCGTCGATGCTGTGACCGGCCTTCTCCAGAAGAGCCTTGTTGACGATGATGCCGAAGCACTCGTAGCAGTAGCCGATGGAGTAGGTGAAGCCGTCCTCATTGGTGAGGTCGAAGGCGTGAGTGGTCATCTCATTCCAAACGTCGGTGTTGGTGAGGTCGTAGCAGTACTCGCCCCAAGTATCAACGGCGCCCTGGTTGCCAACCTGGAACATGGTGGGAGCCTCGCTCTTGTCCATCTCGGCGGTGAGGGTCTCCTGATAGGTGCCGGAGGCGGCGGTGACTACCTTCACGGGAACGCCGGTCTGCTCGGTGTAGGCGGCGGCAACCTTCTGCCATGCCTCATCTGCCTCGGGCTTGAAGTTGAGGTAGTAAACGGAGCCCTCCGCGCTGCTTGCAGCGGGGGTCTCTTCTGCGGGAGCCTTGGATTCTTCGGCAGGAGTATTGCCTGCTGCGGGCTGGCTGCCACAAGCGCACAGAGCAAATACCATCACGACTGCCAAAAGCATTGCAATGATCTTTTTCATTTGTTCACGATCTCCTTATTAAAAATTTCCCTCATATCGGGGGTGGTATCTTCATGCCTTGCGGCAGGAAAATCAGATCTGTCTCGCGGATGCGCCCTCGCGCAGCGTGGCCTCAAGCCGCACATGCCGCGCCGCAGCGCCGTCCTCAAGGATGGAGAGCAGGATGCGCACGCTCTCGCGCGCCATCTCTTCGCCCGGCTGCACCATGGTGGTCAGCGTCGGCGTGATGTACTCCGAGACGCGCAGGCCGTCGATCGCGATGACCGACACGTCCTCCGGAACGCGCCGTCCCCTGTCCTGCAGCGCCTTCATCGCGGCGATGCCCGTGGTGTCCGACAGGGTGAACACGGCGGTGAAGTCGACGCCCCGATCTATCAGGCGGCACATGCCCTCATAGGTCTCCGGCATCTCGAAGCAGCCGCCCGTCTCCATCAGCAGCATCGGGTCAAACTCGATGCCGTGGTCGCGGAGCGCGGCGCGGTAGCCGTTATAGCGAAGCTCGCTTATCGAGCGGTCGCTGCAGCTGGGAACTAAGGCGGCGATGCGCCGGTGGCCGAGGCTTATCAGCCGCTCGACCGCACGGTAGGCCGTCTGGTGGTCGTCGATGGAGACCGAGGAATAGTCCCGCTCGCTCAGGGAGCCAAAGCAATTGGTGTACGAGCAGCAGACGTAGGGCACGCCGAGGAGCGCCATCCCCGCCGGAGTGTAGTCGAAGCGGCCGCCGAGGAAGATGAGCCCTTTGAGCTTCTTCTCTCGCTCGAGTATCGCGCCGGCCTTGACCTCGTCCGCATCGGAATTTATCTGGTGCAGGACCATGGTGTAGCCGTTGCGCTCGATCTCGTGGGACACGGTCTTGAGTATTTCGGAGAAGAAGAGGTTCCCCGTGCCGCGGACGACGACGCCGATATTGTCCGACTGGCTGCGCACAAGGTCGCGCGCGCTGTTGTTCGGTATATAGCCCATATCCTCGACCGCGGCCAGCACAGTGCGGCGCACGGCATCGCTCACGTCGGGGTGGTTATTGAGGACGCGCGACACGGTGCTCACGCTCACGCCGCAGGCCTTCGCAATATCCTTGATCGTCACTTCGCCACAGTTCTCCTAAACATACCGAAATTCGGCGTAAAGCGTTTCCGGAATCGTTACCGGAAACGTTTTCAGTCTCTCTGAATATAAATATAACAATTCGGAATCTAAATGTCAACATCTGCGGGGCGCTGTGGAAAAAGTTCGGAGAATTAGCCAAATTGAACAAATCGTTTTTGACTATAATCACAACACCGGCGGTTTTATCTTGCCCATAAAGTCGTGGAAAACGCGCGGGAGGATTTGCGGGACGGCACAGCGGCCGTCCCCTACGATTTTGGTTTGGGTACGTGCTGTCTTTTGCACTCTGCCCGTCTCTATACTCTGGCGAACCCTCAGTCGCTTACGCGACAGCGTCTCGCTGCGGCTCGGTCACGGCGCGGCTCTGACATGCTACCGGCATGTCATTCACTACCGCGCCGCCGCTTCGCTACCCTAAAAGGGGCAGCGAAGCGGCAAAGATTTTAACCCCTGCATCTACTTCCCCCACACCAAAAATACGCCGGCACTACACGTGCCGACGTATTTTCACTCTCATTTATATTCTATTTCCTGCCCTCATCCGGTGGGCATGGCGCTTCTGCCCGCGGACGACGACGTAGACCATCATCACGACGGTGATGATATACGGGATGGTCGCGGTCAGGTCGGAGCTGATATAGTTCTGCAGGCGCAGACCCAGCGCGTCAAAGAAGCCGAACATCAGCGCCGCAAGGTACGCCTTGCTCGGATTCGCGGCGGCAAAGATGACGCAGGCAAAGGCGATATACCCGCGCGAGGCGGACATTCCCTCGACGAAGCTGCCGTTGAGGTAGCCCAGCGACAGATGCGCGCCCGCCATGCCGCAGAACACGCCGCACAATATGCTCGCGATCCACTTCATCCGCTCCGGACTGATGCCCGCGGTGCGCAGCGTCTCCGGCTGCTCGCCCGCGGCGCGTATCCAGAAGCCGTACGGCGTCTTATAGATGAACAGCCACATCACAATGACCAGCAGCCACGTGATATAAATAAACACCGAGTTGCCGCTGAGTATCTCGCCGAGGAACGGGATGTCCTCGATAAGCGGGATGCGCACGGTCGGCAGGTGCGGCACGGTATAGCCCGAGGTGCCGGACAGGCCGAATATCGCGCGCGAGAGGTATGCCGTCGCGCCCGCGGCGAATGTATTCAGCGCGCAGCCGATTATGAACTCGTCGCTCCTGAGCTTCACGACGAACAGCGCGAAGAACAGCCCGATCACGATGCCGAAGGCGATCGCGCACAGCACGCCCATCGCGGCGGAGGCCAGAAAATAGCTGCCGACCGCGCCGACGAACGCACCCATCAGGATCATGCCGTCCATGCCGATGTTCATTATTCCGGCATGCTCGGTCATCAGCCCGCCCAGCGCGGCGAGCGCGACGGGCGTTGCGCTGCGGAGCATCTGATTGAAGGTACCGGCGGAGAAAATGCTCGCCCATATGTTCTCATTCATCTTCGTTCGCCTCCTTCAGTCTCTCCTTCGCGGCGGCTCTGGCGCGAAGGCGCTCCCCGCGCGCGGCAAGGGACGCCCGTATCCCCTTCTCCGCCGCCATGCAGAAGATGACGACGGTCTGGATTATCAGATATATCTGGTTCGGCACTCCGGCGGCGGTCTCCATGCCCTGCGCGCCGATCTTCAGCACCGCGAACAGGAAGCTTATGACGACCGTCGGCAGCGCCTGATACTGCGCGATCATGGCCACCATCAGCCCCTCGAAATAATAGTCGTTGCTGATGCTGGCGGTGTAGATATGCGTCGCGCCGTAGACGCGGAACATGCCGACAAGGCCGCACATCATGCCGGAGACTACCATGGTGACGATGACTATCTTGTCCGTTTTCAGCCCCGCGAACAGCGCGAAGCGCGGATTGTGGCCGGTCAGCTTCATCTCGTAGCCGACCGAGGTCTTCTGCATAATGTACCAGGTCAGCACCGTCATTATAACGGCGGCGAATATCGCCGTGGACAGGTTCGAGCCCTGCACCAGCTTGCCGAGCCAGAACCGGTTCGGCAGGTTTGCGGTACCTGCGACGATGTTGTTGTTCGGGTTTTTCCACGGCCCCTTCGCCAGGAACTGGCATATCGAAGCGGCAATGGTATTGAGCATAATGGTGGTGATGACCTCGTTGACCTTGAGCTTCACCTTCAGCACGCCCGGTATCCACGCATAGAAGCCGCCGACGAGCGCCGCGCCGAGCGCGGCCACGGGGATGACGACGACGGGCGGAAGGCCGGTCATCCAGACGCCGATCTGCGCGGAGAATATCGCGCCGAACAGCAGCTGCCCCTCGCCGCCGACGTTGAAGATGCCGACGCGGGAGCCGATATCGCAGGCGAGGCCGCAGAGGCACAGCACCATCGCGTACTCCAATGTGTCGCCGATATGCCGCCCGTTCGAGAACGCGCCGGACAGCATGGCGGCATAGGCCTTCAGCGGGTCATAGCCCGACAGCAGCAGGATCAGCGCGCCGATGATGAGCGCGGCGGCAAGGCTTATCAGCAGCGCCGCGAGGTAGCTGAAATTCACGCGCTTTTTCATTCCGCCGCCTCCTCTCCGCGATGTCCGGTCATGTAGTAGCCGATCTCCTCTTTGGTTATCGAGTCGGCGCGGAACTCGCCGGTCACGCGCCCCTCATAGAGCGTGATGATCCGGTCGCTCAGGCGGAACACCTCGTCGAGGTCCGCCGACGAGAGCAGCACCGCGCAGCCGGAATTGCGCTTTTCGATGATGCGCGTGTGGATAAACTCCATCGCGCCGATGTCCACGCCGCGGGTCGGCTGGGATATCACGAGCGCGGGGGTGTCATACGAGAATTCGCGCGCGACGACGACCTTCTGCATGTTGCCGCCGGACATCGAACCGACCTCGGTATCGACGCCCGCGCCGCGGATGTCGAAGCGCTCGTACAGCTCCGACGCGTAGCGCTCTATCGACGAGCGCTTCTGGTGGAAGCCGAGGGCGTTGAACTCCTTGTCGCGCTGCCGCCCGACGAGGAGGTTATCGGTGACGCTGGCGAATTTATCGACGCCGGTGGCGAGCCTGTCCTCCGGAATGTTCGCAAGGCCGCGGGCGCGTATCTCGCCGGGGCTGCGGTTGGTAACGTCCTCGCCGCCGATGCGGACATGGCCGCTCTCGGCGCGGCGCAGGCCGCATATTGCCTCCAGCAGCTCGCTCTGGCCGTTGCCCTCGATGGCGGCGATGCCCAGCACCTCGCCCGCGCGCACCGACAGCGACACACCGCGCACTGCCTCCAGCCCGCGGTTATCGCCGACACGGAGATCCTCCACGCCGATGACAACGTCGCCCGTCTCGCCGGTCTTTTCAAGGTGGTCAAAGAGTACGGGGCGGCCGACCATCATGGAGGCGAGGATCTTTTCGTTCACGTCGCGGGTATTTTCAAGTCCGGCCAGGCGCCCCTGACGCATCACGCCGACGCGGTCGGAGATGGCCATGACCTCATAGAGCTTGTGAGTGATGATGATGACGGTCATCTGCTTTTCGCGGACGATGCGGCGGATGACGTCGAACAGCTCGTCCGTCTCCTGCGGGGTGAGGACGGCGGTCGGCTCGTCGAGGATGAGGATATCCGCGCCGCGGTAGAGCGTTTTGAGTATCTCGACGCGCTGCTGAAGCCCGACGCTGATATCCCGCACGGTGGCGGCGGGGTCGACCTCGAGGCCGTATTCCTCCACGAGGCCGCGCGTTTCGCGCTCGGCCCTGGCGTTATCGAAGAACACGCCGAGCCTGCGCGGCTCGCGGCTGAGGACGATGTTCTGCGCGACGGTGAACGACGGGACGAGCATGAAGTGCTGGTGCACCATGCCGACGCCGCGCTCGATGGCCGCCTTCGGGCTGAAGTGCTCGATGCGCCGGCCTTTGACGTAGACCTCGCCGTTGGTGGGCGTATTGATGCCGTAGAGGATGTTCATGAGCGTGGATTTGCCCGCGCCGTTTTCGCCGACGAGCGCGAACACCTCGCCCTTTTTTATTTCAAGCGACACGTCGTCGTTTGCGAGCACGCCGGGGAATTCCATCGAGACGTGCTCAAATTTTACAACCGTTTCTGACATATGTATCTCCTCTCAGGAGCGTTTTGGGATAGGGGGTAGGGCGTTCTTGGCGCCCCTGCCAGGCAGCGAAGCGGCGGCGCGGTAGTGAATGACATGCCGGTGGCATGTCAGAGCCGCGCCGCCGCTGCACTACCCCAGGAGGGGCAGCGCTTCGCGGCAAAGCTTGCAAATCCTGCGCCGATTTCAAAGCAGTGCAGCATGCGAGCTTATTCTCTCCCTCAGTCGGCTGGCGCCGACGGCTCCCTCGTCAGAGGGAGCCATGAGGTACGCTCATTTTCCGCCGCACACTCCCCTTCGGTGGTCTGAAAATGGCGTGGCTATTGCCACGCCATTTTACCTTTTATACAATATTATCCTCTTGTGGTATCGACCTTGATCTCGCCGGAGACGATCTTTGCCGCCAGAGCCTCGACCTCGGCCTTTACTTCGTCGGGAACCTGCTGGGTGGCGCCTTCCTCGCCGTAGCCGATGCCGACGTAGCCGTTGGACATGTCAGCGATCCATGTGGTGCCCCACAGGGAGGTATCGCCGTTGAGGTACGCCTTGATGGCCTCATAGATGGAGGTGCCGACTTCCTTCTTCATGGAGCAGATGATGACGTCGTCTGCGATGTACTTCTGGTCGGAGTCAACGCCGATGGCGTAGAAATTACCCTCCTGCGCCGCCTCGAACACGCCGTCGCCGGCCTTGGAGGCTATCTGGAAGATGACGTCCGCGCCGAGATCATGCAGAGCCTTGGCGCACTCCTTGCCCTTTGCGGGGTCGTCATAGTCGTTGGAGTAGTTGGTCTCGACCTTGACGCTGCCGCCCTTTTCGGCCGCGTAGTACTCGGCGCCCTGCTTGTAGCCGACGATGAAGTCGTTGATGGTGTCGGAGTCCTCGCCGCCGACCGCGCCGACGACGCCGCTGTCAGACATCGCAGCCGCGATGTAACCCGCGAGGAAGGAGCCCTCATTCTGGGCGTAGGTGATGTTCAGTACGTTCTCGACGGGCGCGGAGGTCGCGTTGTCGATCCAGATCCAGTGGACATTCGGGTATTCCGGGGCGATGGTCTCGATGTTGTAGAACTCCCAGCCGACGCAGACGACGATATTGGAAACGTCGGCGGCGTTGCGCATCTGGGCGTCATGGTTCTCGTTGTTGCACTCGATGGTCTTGACCTCGACATTGCTGAACTCGCTGGCGAGCTTGTCCACGCCCTCCTTGGAGGAGTCGTAGAACGAACGGTCGCCGAACGCACCGGCCACGACGAGACCGACGACGGTCTTATCGCCGGAGGCGCTGTCGGTCTTGCCGCAGGCGCACAGCGCGAACACCATGACGAGCGCGAGCAGAAGGGCTATAATTTTCTTCATTTCGTTACCTCTTTCACATAGTTTTTTATCGTTTTTCGCCGAAATGTTATACCATTCCAGACTGTCATTGATATTATACAGCATCCCGCGGGAATAATCAATACCGTGAATTTGGTGAATTGGGGGTGGTGAGCATTTGGCGAGGGATCGCGGGACGGCACGGAGGCCGTCCCCTACGGCGGGGGGTATGGTGCGCTCTTGGCTCTCTTGTGTAAAGGGAGGCAAGAATTAGTCGTTACTCTGCTCTTTCTTTTCTCTTCTGCTCGTGTCGCAACTCTGGCGACCACAAGGCCGACTGAGGGGTCGCCTAGGTGAAGGGAGTGCCATTGGGGAAAAGAAAAACGCGGGGCGGCATTGGCCGCCCCGTGGTATACATATTACTTCTTACTTCCTATTAATTTGCTCCCGCTCAGGCGGTTTCTTCGTCCTTGGCTTTCGACTTCCTGCGGCGGAGGACTACGAACGCGCCGACGGCTGCGGCGGCGAGGACGCCGACGCCGACCCACACCCACACCGGTGTGCCGCGCGTCTCGACCGCGGCGAACACGACCGTATCGGAATTGCAGTCGAACACTGTATAGCTGCCGCTGCTGCGGGTGGACACACGTGTCCAATCCGTGCCGTCAAAGGTGTAGATCTCCAGCTTATGCGACCTGCGTTCCAGCTCCGGACGCAGGAAGCGCACCGAATAGCTGCCGGCCGCGGTGTCCTCGTCCATATCGTCGATGCGGAGCACCCACTTTTCGAGCACCGTGCCGTCGGTATGCGGATCGTCGCCCACGTACTCGTTGAGCATGGCCTGCGAGCCATCGTTGAAGCTGCCCTCGACGAGCACTATTGACATCGGCGAGCCCGCGCGGGTATTCTCGACGGCGAGCGTCGCGCGCTTATAGCTGTACTCGGCTTCGATGACGTCGCTGAAATACAATGCGCTGTAATCGTAATCCGCCCAATGGCCGCTGTAGCCGTCCTTCTCCGGCACGGCGGGGATCTCGCTCTCGTCTATCGAATCGCCGTAGCTGAAGCTCAGCTCCTTGACCGTCTCCCCGTCCGCGACGAAGCGCAGGGTCAGGGTCCTGAACTCGTCCGGTATGCCGGGCACGGCGAGCAGCTGCTCATAGCTTATCGGCGTGGCGCGGCCGTTATAGCTGATGCCGTCGATCGCGCCGAGCGTCTCATGCACGAAGCTGTTGCCGTCCACGATGCCCTCGCCGTTCATATCGGCGTAGCCCGCGATCGCGCCGCCGCAGGCCGTCGCGCCCGTGACGCCGACGAGCGAATGGCAATCGGTTATCTCGGTGCCGTAGCCCGCGATGCCGCCGACGTACTCCGCGCCCGCGATATTGCACATGGCGTAGCTGTCGCGGACATTGGTGTAGGAATACCCGACGATGCCGCCGACATAGCCGCCGGTGCTGCTCTCGACGCTGCCGTAGCCCTCGCAGTCGATTATCGTGCCCATCTCGGTGACGCCCGCGATGCCGCCGACGTTATTCTTCTTCGCCGTGACCGCGCCGCGGTTGACGCAGCGGCGGGCAACGCACTTTATCATATAGGTCTTGGAGAGGATGCGCGTGACGCTCAGGCCGCTGGTGACATCGCCCTCCACGTCGGCTTCGAACTCGATGGCCATGGAGCCGGCGATGCCGCCGACGTCAAGGTCTCCGCTGACCTCGCCGTAGTTGACGCAGCCGGAGAGCTTGCCCTCGATGCTCTCGTCGTTATCCGGCTCGGACACGTCGTCATAGACGTTGTTCTCGATATTTCCGCTGAGGGCGTTTGCCAGCAGCTGCATGACGACGTTGAACTGGTCGTTGACACGCATGAGGTTCAACGTCAGGGTGTCGGAGGTCGAATCCATGGCGACGTTCAGGTCGCTCATGCTGCCCGCGACGCCGGTCAGGCCGTTGAACAGCTCGTCGGAATAGTCATAATACTTGCTGCCGAGGTTCGGGAACTGCACCTTGTCGAGCGAGGCGAGGTACTGGTTCAGCTCGTCGAGGCCGCCGGTGGCGCTGGCGAGGTAATTGGAGGCGGCGTTGAAGTTGTCGCGCGCCATGCCGCCCTCGTCGTTTGCGTACTCAAGGCGGCTCTGGTCGGGGATTCCGTCGCCGTCGGTGTCATATATCGGGGTGAGGTAGTAATCGTCGAGGATGGCGAGCACCTTGCTCGTCGCCTTGGAGAGCTTGGCGGTGTCCATGATGAGGTCGGAGACGACCTGTACCAGCGCCTTCTTGAGCTTGGCGGAAGAGCTGCCGGCGTCAAGATCATAGTCGTAGCCGTACTTGTCCTTTATCTCGTCGGAATTATCCGGGCGGAGCTGGTCGAGGTCGACCTCGCCGTCGCCCTTCTTATTGAAATACGCCGAGGCGATATACGACAGATACTCCAGCTCCACGTTGATGCGCTCCAGTGCCTCGGACATCTGGTCGAGATTCGTGTGCAGCTCGCCGAGAGTGGCGCTGTCCATCTCGAGGTTATCCATGGCGTTGTCCATGTGCTGCATGCCGAGGGAGAAGTTGACCGCCGCCTGGTTCAGGTCGGACATTATCGGCTCCATGGCCTTGATCGAATAGTCGATGCGGTTGAGTATCTCATTCGTCGAGTCGATGGCGGTGTCCGCAACGCCGCCGAGGTGGTCGGCGAGGTTCGACGCGCCCTGCGCCGCGGAATAGGCGTTGCTCTGCATCCGCGAGAGCGCGGCGTTGACATCGTCGTTCTGTATATTCGTGTCGCTCAGAGTCACGGTCACGAGGTCATGCAGGGTCTGAAGCTCGGTCGCCAGATCCTCGGACAGGGCAAGCTCCATGTACGGCTCCATCTGGCCGACGATGCCGCCCACGTCCTTGCGGCCGTAGACGCGGCCGTGGTTCTCGCAGCCCTCCATGTAGCCCGACTGCCGCCCCGCGACGCCGCCGACGTTATAGCCGTAGTGCTGGTAGCCGATGGTGCCGTAGTTGACGCTGTTGTAGATAAGCCCGACGCTGCCGCCGACGATGCCGCCGCTGTCGGAGACGACGTTGGCGTCGTTCGCGGAGGTGAGGTCAAGGCTGGTCATGTCCATGAGACTGAGGCTGTCAAGCTCCAGCTCGCTGGCGGTGATGCTGGTGTTGACCTCGGCGTGGTTGTACGCGGAGTCTATGGTGCCGTTATTGAAGCCGACGATGCCGCCGGTATAGCGCTTGCCCGTGACCTTGCCGGTGACGGTGCAGTTCTTGACGGTGCCGTAGTTCTCGCCCGCGACGCCGCCGACGTTCGTCAGTCCCGCGACGGTGCCGTCAAAGGCGCAGCCGGTGATGGTGCCGCGGTTCGTGCCCGCGACGCCGCCGACGTTCTCACGCGTGCCGTCCGGTGTTATCGTGCCGGAGAGCTTGAGATTTATGACCCGCGCGCCCTCCTCGATATAGCGGAAGAAGCCCTGATGCGAGCCGTCGGTCGCAAGGGTGAAGTTCGTGATGCTGTGGCCGTTGCCGTTGAACGCGCCCGAGAAGGACGGGATAGGCTGTATCGCCTCGCCGCCCATGTCGATATCCTCGTCCAGCAGGACGGACAGACCCACGGAATAGCTGTCCAGCTGACAGTTGCGCGCGAAGGTGCGCAGATCCTCCGCGGTCACGATATGTATGACCTGATTGTCCGCCGCGGCCGCGGGTATCGCGATGCCCGCCGCGAGCAGCACGGCAAGCAGCAGCGCCATTACTCTTTTCTTCTTCATTGTTCCTCTCCTCCGCCGCGATCCGGCTCCGGTATGATGATTTCCGGTAGTTCCTCAACGCTGCCCATGTCGATGACCGCGTTGAGCGTACCCTTGAAAACGCCGTGTATCTCCGCGTCCACTATGCCGTCCAGCGTCCCCCGCACACGGCCGTTGATGCGGATTATGCCCGTGTGCGTGGTTGCTTCCGCGCCGCGGGATATGGTGAACTTGGTTTTGCGAATCAGAATGTCGCCCAGCAGGAGTATCTGCGGCAGGACGAACAGCACGAGCATGATGGATATCGCGGTGCCCATGCCGAGGTACACGCCGATGGCGGAGACAGTCTCGTCCGAGGTGACAAGGCCGATGATGAGTCCCGCCGAGGCGAGCATCGTGCCCGAGGTGACGATGGTCGGGAAGGCGAGGTTCATCGACTCGACGATGGCCTTCTTCAGCGGCATCGACTCGCGCAGCTCCATGAAGCGGCTTGAGATGACAATGGCGTAGTCGATGTTCGCGCCCATCTGGATGGCGCTTATTATAAGATACGTCAGGAAGAACAGGTTATTCCCCGCGAGGTATGGTACGGAGAAGTTTATCCAGATACTGCCCTGAATGACCAGGATGAGCAGCACCGGCAGCCCCGCGGACTTGAAGGTGAACAGCAGCACCGAGATGACGAACACGATCGACAGCACGCTTATCAGCAGGTTATCCTTTTCAAACGAGGTGCGCAGATCCTTGCAGCTCGTCGTATCGCCGACGACGTAGGCTTCGTCGTAGTAGCGCGCGGTGATGCCGTGGATAATCTCGAGGTAGTTATAGCTCTCCTCGCCCTCGGTCGGGATGTCGGCATAGAGGACGATGCGGCTCCAGTTATCGCTTTTGAGCTGGAGCTTTGCGTCGTTTATCTGCTGCTCAAGCTCGTCCAGCCGCTCCTCGGTGTCCGCAGGAATGTTGACCTCGACCTCGTCGCGCTTGTCGCAGAGGTAGCAGAACATGTCCAGCAGCGGGACGGCGTAATTTTCAAGATTGGTGACGACCTGGCCGTACTCGTTTATGTCCATCGCGTAGCCCGTGTACAGCACCTGCGCGACCTCATAGTCGAGGTCGGCAAGCTCCGCGAACTGGCGCGGCGTCAGCTCCGAGGTCAGGTAGTATTCGTCGGTGGCCTTGATGTTGGCAAGCCCCGTGATGCTGACGGTGCGGCTCAGCTCCTCGACCTCGGAGATGAGCTTCGCTTCCTTGCCGTAGTCCCCGGCGGGGACGATGATGGCCATCTGGTTGTCGATGCCGAACAGTTCCTCGATGCGCTGGTAGGCGATCTGGTTTTCGTTATGGCGGATGGAGTCCACCGAATTGTGCGAATAGACGTAGTTGACGCGGCCGGAGAACACGAAGCCCAGCACGAGCAAAATCGCGAACACGGGCGGCATCACGAAGCGCGTCTTATACGCGAAGCGGCCGAGCCAGCTGACCTTCGGGATGAAGCTGCGGTGGTGCGTCCGGTCGATGAGGCCGGAGAAGGTCACGAGCAGGCCGGGCATCAGCAGGAACACCGAGCACAGGCTGAGAATGATCGCCTTTATCATCACGACGCCGATGTCGTAGCCCAGCCGGTACTGCATGAAGGTCAGCGCCAGAAGGCCGGACACGGTCGTGAGGCTGCTGGCGGAGATCTCCGGAATGGCCTTACTGAGCGCGGCGATGGCCGCCTCGCGCGCGGCCTTGTTTTCGTGCTCCTCCATGTACCGGTGGCAGAGGATGATGGCGTAGTCGATGGCCATGGCGAGCTGGAGGACGATGGCGACGGAGTCGGTGACGAAAGATATCTCCCCCATCATGTAGTTCGTGCCCATGTTCAGCAGTGCCGCCGCGCCGAAAGTTATCAGCAGCACCGGAATTTCGGCGTAGGTTTTCGAGGTGAACAGCAGCACGACGACGATTATGAGCGCCGCGATGCCGTCAACGATGAGCAGCTCGCGGTTGATTATCGCTTTGAGGGGGTTGCCGACCTCGGTGTTGACGTAGAGGTCGTAGACGCTGAGCATGTCGCGCAGGGTGTCCATGGCGAGGACGCTGACCTCGTCATCGTTTTCGCCGTCAAAGGTGACGGAAAAGAGCGCGGCGGCCTCGTTGTAATGCTCCGGACTGTCGTCAAACGCGACCTCCTTGACGCCGGGCACGCGCTCGATATCGGCGCAGATCTTCTCCGCCTGCTCGTAGCTCACGTTCTCGACGACGTTGCGCGCGGTGCCGAAGGTCGTGAACTCATCGTCCATGAGTTCGAGGCCGATCTGCGTCTCGGTGCTCTCCGGCAGGTACTTGGTCAGGCTGTCGCTGACCTCCACCCAGCCGGATGAAAAGATGCAGAACACCGCCGCGGCGATGTATATGAGAAAAATGATGTTTCGTTTGTCTACAATGAACGCGGCCACACGCTCCATGAGGCTCGCTTTTCCTGATCTCATCGGCGTAATCTCCCCCGAAAAATGCGCAGAGTTCTACAAATACAGATTATAGCAGGAACGGAAGAAGAAAGCAATTTTTTTCTGAAGGAGTTTTGATGGGGGGAGGGGAATCTAAGCAACGCCTTGTCTTTTCCCTAATGGCAGTTGATTAAGACTGGCGCCCCCTCAGTCAGCTTCGCTGACAGCTCCCCTAGAAGGGTCGCCAAGTTGGTGCGGCACACTTCTCCCCTCCCCCTCCCCAACAAAAAAATACGCAGAAAGCGAAAGCTTTCTGCGTATTCATTGCGGTTGATATCAGACGAGCTCGATGACTGCGACTTCCGCTGCGTCGCCGCGGCGGGTGCCGATGCGGGTGATGCGGGTGTAGCCGCCGTTGCGCTCCGCGTACTTCGGGGCGATCTCATCGAATACCTTCTTGGCGACATCCTCGCGGGTGATGAAGGCCAGTGCCTGACGGTAGGACGCCAGATCCTTTGCCTTGCCAAGAGTTATCATCTTCTCGGTCATCGGGGCGATCTCCTTGGCGCGGGTAACGGTGGTCTCCATGCGGCCAAGATCAAGAAGATCAGTGACCTGCTGACGGAGCATTGCCATACGGGCGTCGGTCGCCTTGCCGAGCTTTCTGGTTCCGGGCATAATTGCATTTCCTCCTTCTTGAGAGCTTACTGATTGTCCTCGTCCGCCAGTGACAGTCCCATCATAGTCAGCTTGTGCTCGACTTCTTCAAGGGACTTGCGGCCGAGGTTGCGGACCTTGATCATCTCATCCTGAGTCTTGCTGACCAGATCCTCAACGGTATTGATATTTGCGCGTTTGAGGCAGTTAAAGCTCCTCACGGACAGATCCAGCTCTTCGATGGTCATCTTGAGCACGGTGTCCGGTTCCTTCTCTACCTTCTCAACAACAGTGGAGTTGCTGCCGATAGTGTCGGACAGATCCGTGAAGAGAGTGAAGTGGTCGCAGAGTATCTTTGCACCCAGAGAGAGAGCATCGCGGGCAGCCATGGTCTTGTCCGTCCAGACCTCGATGGTCAGCTTGTCAAAGTCGGTCTGATTGCCGACACGGGTGTTCTCGACAGTGTAGTTGACCTTGAGGACAGGAGTGTAGATGGAGTCTACCGGAATAGTGCCGATGGGCGTCTGCGGAGTCTTGTTCTGCGCGGCGGAGACATAGCCTCTGCCGTGATCCAGAACCAGCTCCATGTTCAGCGCGCCGTCGGGACCAAGGGTCGCAATGGGCTGCTCAGGATTGAGTATCTCCACCTCCGCGTCCGCCTTGATGTCGCCGGCGGTGACTACGCCCTCGCCGGAGGCTTCAATGTACACGGTCTTGGGGCCGGTAGAATGCAGAAGCGCTATGATGCTCTTGACATTGAGGACGATCTCGGTCACGTCCTCCTTCACACCGGGGATAGTGGAAAACTCATGCTGTACGCCTGCGATCTTGATGCTGGTGCAGGCGGTACCGGGGAGAGATGACAGGAGTACCCTGCGAAGAGAGTTACCAAGTGTTGTTCCGTAGCCGCGTTCCAGAGGCTCTATAATGTACTTGCCGTACGAGCTGTCTGCGGGTGTTTCGATGCACTCAATGCGCGGCTTTTTAATTTCGATCATAAGTGTTTTATAACCCTCCTTTTAAGTCTTGTGCCACTTGCGGCACATGCGGTGATTCAGCTTACCAATTTGAGGGTGTCTTTATTACTTGGAGTACAACTCGACGATGAGGCGCTCTTCGATGGGCATATCAATGTCCTCGCGTGCGGGAACTGCAACGATCTTTGCCGTCAGATTATTCTTGTCATACTCGATCCACTTGGGAGCGGCGCGGAAAGCGTTATCCTCAATATTTTCTTTGATCTTCTGCATCGACTTGCCCTTCTCGGTGAGAGAAATGACCATGCCGGGCTTGACCTGATAGCTGGGGATATTGACCTTGCGGCCATTGACGGTGACGTGACCGTGGTTGACGAGCTGACGAGCCTCGCGGCGGGTCATGCCGAAGCCAAGACGGAAAACGACGTTGTCAAGGCGCTGCTCAAGGATGGCGAGGAGGTTCTCACCGGTGATGCCGGGCATCTTCTCGGCTCTCTCATAGTAGAGACGGAACTGCTTTTCCAGCACGCCGTAGATGAACTTGACCTTCTGCTTCTCGTTGAGCTGCATACCGTACTCGCTCTGCTTCCTGCGGACCTGAGCTTTGGGGTTGCGTATGGTGTCGACCTTGCTCTTGCCGGTGTAACCCAGAGATGCCGGGGTAACGCCCAGAGCCTTTGCACGCTTTACAACGGGCTGTGTATTCTTTGCCATTATCTGTACCCTCCTTCAATTAGACGCGGCGACGTTTCGGAGGACGGCAGCCATTGTGGGGGATGGGGGTAACGTCCTTGATCATCGTCACTTCGAGACCTGCGGTCTGCAGGGCGCGAATTGCAGCCTCACGGCCGGAGCCGGGGCCCTTGACAAACACTTCGACGGTCTTGAGGCCGTGCTCCATGGCTGCCTTTGCGGCAGTCTCAGCTGCGGTCTGTGCGGCGAAGGGGGTAGACTTCTTGCTGCCACGGAAACCGAGTCCGCCGGCGGACGCCCAGGAAATGGCGTTGCCCTGAGTATCGGTTATGGTGACCATGGTGTTGTTGAAGGAAGAGCTGATATGAACCTGACCCTTTTCAATGTTCTTGCGCTCTCTTCTGCGGGTTCTGACTTTCTTCTTTGCGTTGTTAGCAGCCATAATTCATATCCCTCCTTACTTCTTCTTATTTGCGATGGTGCGTTTCGGACCCTTGCGGGTACGAGCGTTGGTCTTGCTGCGCTGGCCGCGTACGGGCAGGCCGCGGCGATGACGCATGCCGCGGTAGCAGCCGATCTCGGTCAGGCGCTTGATATCAAGCGCGGTCTGGCGGCGCAGGTCGCCCTCCACGATGTAGTGGTGGTCGATGCACTCACGCAGCTTTGCTTCTTCCTCTTCGGTGAGGTCTTTGACTCTGGTGTCGGGGTTAATTCCGGTTGCCTCGAGAATCTTGTTTGCGCTGGTTCTGCCGATACCGTAGACATAGGTGAGACCGATCTCGATTCTCTTGTCCTTGGGCAGGTCAACGCCGGCTATACGTGCCATATTATACGATCATCCTTTCGAATAATTGTTCCGCACTCTTTAACACGGAGACTTGTTCCCGCCGGAGGGGAGTCCCCCGTTTGATGCGGATGTTGTTTATAAGGACAGGCTTTTAACCTTGTCGCTGAGTTGATGCGGGGCTGCGCCCCGATCTGCTTAGCCCTGACGCTGCTTGTGCTTCGGGTTCTCGCAGATGACCATGACTTTACCCTTGCGCTTGATGATCTTGCACTTCTCGCACATGGGCTTCACGGAAGGTCTTACTTTCATTTGTTATACCTCCTACTTGCTTCTCCAGGTGATCCTGCCGCGGGTGACGTCATAGGGAGACATCTGCACCGTGACCTTGTCACCGGGGAGGATCTTGATAAAGTTCATCCGGAGCTTTCCGGAAATGTGAGCCAGTATGGTGTGACCGTTGCCGATATCCACCTGGAACATGGTGTTGGGCAGGGATTCTACGACCGTGCCCTCAAGTTCGATTACATCGTCTTTTGCCAAAGTAATTTTCCTCCAAAGTTCGGTGTTGACGTTCTGTCAAATATCCTCTGCCATTGTGAGTATTTCCGGCTCGCCATCTGTGATGAGGATGGTATTTTCATAGTGAGCCGAGAGGGAGCCGTCCGCGGTGACGACCGTCCAGCCGTTGGGCATTTCCTTCACTTCGTATCCGCCGATATTGACCATGGGCTCGACCGCTATCGTCATGCCGCGCACGAGACGCGGATCGGGACGGTGGCCGAAGCGCCGGTCAGGCCGGTAGTTCGGAACCTCGGGTGCCTCATGGAGCTTGCGCCCCACACCGTGGCCGACATAATCGCGGACGACAGAATAGCCGTGGCTCTCCACGTAATCCTGCACCGCCGCGCCTATATCAGAGATGCGGTAGCCCTCCTTGGCGAACTTTATGCCCTCAAAGAAGCTCTGTCTCGTAACCTCGATGAGCTTTCTCGCCTCTTCGCTTATCTCACCGCAGGGGTAGGTGCCGGCGCAGTCGCCGACGAAGCCCTTATAGGTGGCGCCGAGGTCGAGGGACACGATGTCGCCGTTTCGGATCACTCTCTTGCCGGGGATACCGTGTATGATCTCTTCGTTTACCGAGATGCAGGCGCTGGCCGGAAATCCGCAGTAATTGAGGAAGGTCGGGTAAGCGCCGCTCTTGACGATGAAGTCATGCACATGTTTGTCTATCTGCTTTGTGGTCACGCCGTCGGCCACTGCCTGCCGCGCGATGGAGCGCGCGGCGGCGGTGATCTTGCCGGCCTGACGCATCAGCTCAATGTCTCTGACGGACTTGATAGTAATTGTTTCAGCCATCGTCAGATACCCAGAGCCTTGGTGATCGCGGCCGTTGTTGCTTCAATGCTCGGCTGGTTCTCCACGGACTTCAGCTTGCCGCGGGCTTCATAGAAAGCCTTGAGCGGCTCGGTTTCCTTATGGTAGGTCTCCAGACGCGCCATGACCGTTTCGGGAGCGTCATCCTTGCGGATGGTCAGCTCGCCGCCGCAGAAATCGCAGACGCCTTCGACCTTGGGAGGATTGTTCTCCACATGGAAGGTCTGGCTGCAATCCCTGCAGGTACGGCGGCCGCCCATGCGGCGCACGATCACGTCGTCCTCCACCTCGATGGAGAGAGCGCAGTCGACGCCGATGCCCTTTGCCTCCATGGCCTCAGCCTGAGGGATGGTGCGGGGCACACCGTCAAGAATGTAGCCGTTGGCGCAGTCGGGCTGGGCGAGGCGCTCCTCGATGATGCCGATGATGACATCGTCGGGAACGAGCTTGCCGGACTCGACATAAGCCTTCGCCTGAAGTCCCACGGGCGTGCCATTTTTCATGGCAGCCCGCAGGATATTGCCTGTGGAAATGGTCGGGACATTGAGCAGCCTGCTCAAAATCTCAGCCTGAGTACCTTTGCCGGCGCCGGGAGCGCCCAAAAGTATAAGTCTCATAGCCTTACTCCTTTTATCAGGACAGGAAGCCCTTGTAGTTGCGCATAAGCATCTGGGCTTCGAGAGCGCGGACGGTCTCAAGCGCGACGCCGACAACTATGATAATGGAGGTGCCGCCGAGGGACAGGCCGGTGAGAGCCGCGGCATTGCTGAAGTGGGAGATCAGGATGGGTACGATAGCGATGATGCCCAGATAGATCGCGCCGAACAGGGTGATCTTGTTCAGAACCTTCTGGATGAACTCGCTGGTCGGCTTGCCGGGACGGAAGCCGGGGATGTACCCGCCGTTCTTCTTCAGGTTATTCGCAACTTCCACGGGGTTGAACTGAATGGTGGAGTAGAAGTATGCGAAGAAGATTATCAGCAGGAAGTAGATTATCGCGTAGGGGATGGAGTTGTTGGCAAACCAGGTGTTGACCCAGCCGTCGGTCTTGCCGGCGAAAGCCGCAAAGGTCGCGGGGACGGAAGCGATGGACTGAGCGAAGATGATGGGCATAACGCCGGACATATTCACCTTCATGGGGAGGTGAGTGCTCTGGCCGCCGTACATCTTGCGTCCGACAACTCTCTTGGCATACTGAACGGGGATCCTGCGCTCCGCATCGTTGACGTAAACGATGAGGACGATCATCGCGATCGCGCCGATGAGCATCAGAACCGCGAGCCACCACTGGAGTTTTCCGGCGGTGATGTTGCGCACGGTGGTGATGAGGCTGGTCGGGAGACGGGAAATGATGCTTGCAAACAGGATCATGGAGATGCCGTTGCCGATGCCGAATTCGGTGATCTGCTCACCGAGCCACATGATCAGCGCGGAGCCGGAGGTGAAGGTCAGGATGATGACTATCGCCGACCAGATGCCCTGAGCGTCTGCGTTGAGCATATTGTTGTTCATGATGAGCATGTAGTATGCGAAGCCCTGAATCAGGCCGATCGCAACAGTGGCGTAACGGGTGATGGAAGCTATCTTCTTTCTGCCTTCCTCGCCGCCCTCCTTGCTCAGGCGCTCCAGCGAAGGAATCGCAATGCACAGGAGCTGGATGATAATGGAGGCGTTGATGTACGGCTGGATGGACAGAGCGAAGATGGTCGCGTTCGAGAACGCGCCGCCGCTCATAACGTCGAGCAGGCCGAGAATGGTGCTCTGCTGCTGGGCAAAGTACGCATTCAGCAGGGCGATGTTGACGTCAGGAACAGGGATGGCGTTGCCAAGACGGTAAAGGAGGATGATGACCAGCGTGAAGAGTATCTTCTTGCGCAGCTCTTCGATCTTCCATGCATTACGCAATGTCTGAAGCACTTAGACCACCTCTGCCTTTCCGCCGGCCGCCTCGATCTTCTGTTTCGCGGTTTCGGAGAAAGCAGCAGCTTTGACAGTCAGCTTCTTGGAAACCTCGCCGTTGCCAAGGAACTTTACGCCATACTTGCACTTGGAGATGATGCCTGCGTCGAGCAGTGCCTGCGCGTCTACGACTGCGCCGTCCTCGAACTTATCGAGGGCTGCAACGTTGACGGAGGTGAGGGGCTTTGCAAAGATGTTGTGGAAGCCTCTCTTCGGGATGCGGCGTGCCAGAGGCATCTGGCCGCCTTCAAAACCGATGCGGGTGCCGCCGCCGGAGCGAGCCTTCTGACCCTTGTGGCCACGGCCGGCAGTCTTGCCGTTACCGGTGGCATGGCCTCTGCCCTTGCGCTTGTCGACATGGGTGGAGCCGGCTACGGGAGAAAGATCATTGATATACATTCTCTTGCCCTCCTTATTCTTCGGTTACCTTGACAAGATAGCCGATCTGGGCGATCTTGCCGCGGGTCTGGGGATTGTCGGGCTGTACGGTCTCGTTGCCGATCTTGTGCAGGCCGAGGGAGTAGGCAGTGGCGATGTGCTTATCGTGTCTGCCGTTGAGGCTCTTGACGAGCTTGATTCTGAGATTAGCCATGTTTCGCCCTCCTTAACCCTGAATTTCTTCAGGAGTCTTGCCTCTGACGGCCGCGACCTGAGCCGCGTCACGCAGAGACTTGAGGCCTTCCATAGTGGCTGCGACGACGTTCGCGGGGTTGTTGGTGCGCAGGCACTTGGTACGGATATTCTTGATGCCGGCTGCCTCAACGACTGCACGGACTGCGCCGCCGGCGATAACGCCGGTGCCTTCGGGTGCCGGCTTGAGCAGGACGCGGCCTGCGCCGAACTCGCCGATGACCTCATGGGGAATGGTGGTGCCGGTCAGGGTGACGGCGGTGATGTTCTTCTTTGCATCCTCAAGACCCTTGCGGATTGCCTCGGAAACTTCGCTCGCCTTGCCGAGGCCGAAGCCGACGCGGCCCTTGCCGTCGCCAACTACGCACAGCGCGGAGAACTTCATAACGCGGCCGCCCTTGACGGTCTTGCTGACGCGGTTGAGGGAAACTACCTTCTCGATGAACTCGGAGGGAGCCTCGTCCTTGCGACGATCTCTTCTGTCATTATTGTATGCCATTATAAGTTTTCCCCCTTCCTTAGAACTTCAGGCCGCCCTCACGGGCGCCCTCTGCCAGTGCCTTCACGCGGCCGTGATAAATGTAGCCGCCGCGGTCGAACACGACTTCTTCGATGCCCTTCTGCAGAGCGCGCTCTGCGATGGTTGCACCGATCTTCTTTGCGGCTTCGCAGTTGCCGCCGTTGCCTTCAAATGCCTTCTCAACGGTGGAGGCGGAGACGAGGGTGTTTCCCGCTACGTCGTCGATGATCTGGGCATAGATGTTGCTTTCGCTGCGGAATACGCACAGACGGGGTCTCTCGGCAGTGCCGGAGATCTTGCCGCGTACTCTGTTGTGGCGCTTGATGCGCTGTCCTCTGGTATCAGGTCTCTTAATCATTCAGGCACACCTCCGTTTACTTAGCACCGGTCTTGCCTTCTTTGCGGCGGATGACTTCGTAGTCGTACTTGATGCCCTTGCCCTTGTAGGGTTCGGGAGGTCTCTTACCACGAACTTCTGCTGCAAACTGGCCGACCTTCTGCTTGTCGATACCCTTGATAACGACATGGTTTGCATCGGGAACGTCGATCTGGATGTCCTCGGTCTCAGGGACGATGACCTGATGAGAATAGCCGATGTTCAGAACCAGATTCTTGCCTTCCTTGGCTGCACGGTAACCAACGCCGTTGATCTCCAGCTTCTTCTCGAAGCCGTGAGTCACGCCCACTACCATGTTGTCGACCAGAGTTCTGGTCAGGCCATGGAGGGAACGGTTCTCCTTGGTATCGTCGGGACGGGAAACGTGGATGACGCCTGCGTCGACGTCGATCTTCATCTGAGGAACGAGGTCACGCTCAAGAGTGCCCTTCGGGCCCTTGACGGTGATGTGATTGTGCTCGCTGACGGATACTTCAACGCCGGCGGGAACAGTGATGGGTTCTCTACCTATTCTAGACATTCTGCAGCCTCCTTACCATACGAACGCAAGGACTTCGCCGCCAACATGCTCTTTGCGAGCCTGCTTGTCGGTCATAACGCCCTTGGAGGTGGAGATGATGGCGATGCCCAGTCCCTTGAGGACGCGGGGCAGCTCGTCGGCGCCGGCGTAAACGCGCAGGCCGGGCTTGCTGACGCGGCGAAGGCCCTGGATGGCCTTTTCCTTGCCGGGCAGGTACTTGAGGGTTACGCGGATGACACCCTGGGTGCCGTCGTCGATGATCTGGAAGCTCTTGATGTAGCCTTCGTTGAGAAGGATCTCAGCAATGGACTTCTTCATCTTGGACGCGGGGATGTCGACGGTTTCATGCTTAGCGCTGCCGGCGTTGCGGATGCGGGTAAGCATATCTGCAATGGGGTCGGTGATCTGCATTTGGTTTTCCTCCTATATTAGAGTTACCGCAGCCTTTGGCTGTCGGTTCAGGCGGCGAGGTTCCATGCCAATGCTTGATTGGCCATGGCCTTTCGTCATCCTCAGACTGGGCTTGCTCCATTCCGCTTTCACGGTTTGCGTAAGAGCCGTTAAAGCTCCATATCCGCGCCCCCAGTCTTCGTCCACAAATCGAACCCACTTCGTTGGGCTTCGATTTGTAAAGGGACGGGGGATGCGCTGGGCTTGCTCCATTCCGCTTTCACGGTTTGCGCAGGAGCCGTTAAAGCTCAACTTCACATTCTCAGTCTGTTTATTCACAGGCGGGAGGGATCGGCTCCCGCCGTATGAAACATTTGTTTTGCGCTCTTTCAAGCGCGCTAATTTTGCGCTGGATTGTATCGCGCGAAATCAGAAGCTCGCCTTGCGGACGCCGGGGATCTGACCCTTGTAAGCCAGCTCACGGAAGCAGATACGGCAGATGCCGTAGTTGCGGAGGTAAGCATGGGGACGGCCGCAGATCTTGCAGCGGTTGTACTTACGGGTGGAGAACTTTGCAGGAGCCTGCTGCTTCAGAATCATAGATTTCTTTGCCATTTTTAACTCCTCCTTAGTTCATAAACGGTGCGCCCATGAGCTTGAGCAGCTCGCGCGCCTCTTCGTCGGTCTGAGCGGTGGTGGTGATGGCGATGTTCATGCCGCGCAGCTTCTCGATCTTATCGTACTCGATTTCGGGGAAGATGATCTGCTCCTTCAGGCCAAGGCTGTAGTTGCCGCGGCCGTCAAACGCGTCTGCGGAGATGCCGCGGAAGTCGCGGACACGTGGCAGAGCAACGTTGAAGAGACGGTCAAGGAACTCCCACATGCGATCCTGGCGAAGGGTGACTTTTACGCCGACCTTCATGCCTTCACGCAGCTTGAAGTTTGCAACAGACTTTCTTGCAACGGTAGCAACGGCGTGCTGACCGGTGATGGCGCTGATGTCCTTGATAACGGCGTCGAGAGCCTTTGCGTTATCCTTGCAGTCGCCGCAGCCGACGGAGACAACGATCTTGTCGATCTTGGGGATCTGCATGGTGGACTTGTACTGGAACTTCTCCATGAGAGCCGGAGCAACTTCCTCAAGATACTTTTTCTTCATTCTTGTCATAGTAAGTTATCTCCTTTCTCAGATTTCTGCGCCGCACTTCTTGCAGACGCGGGTCTTCTTGCCGTCGGTGATCTTGTGGGCGACGCGGGTGCCCTTGCCGCACTTCGGGCAGACAAGCTGTACCTTGCAGGCGTAGATGGGGGTCTCAGTCTTGATGATGCCGCCATCCTGGCCCTGCTGGCGGGGCTTCTGATGCTTGGTGGCAACGTTGACGCCCTCGACAACGACCTTCAGGCCCTTGGGATCGGCGATCAGGACCTTGCCCTGCTTGCCCTTGTCCTTGCCGGACAGAACGATGACTTTATCGTCTTTCTTAATGTTCATTCTCGGTGCCCTCCATTAAATCACTTCGGGAGCCAGGGACAGGATCTTCATGTATTCCTTGTCACGAAGCTCACGGGCGACGGGTCCAAAGATACGAGTGCCGCGGGGGTTCTTATCACCGGTGTTGATAAGGACTGCTGCGTTCTCGTCAAAACGGACGTAGGTGCCGTCAGCGCGGCGGACGGGCTTCACGGTGCGAACGACGACTGCCTTGACGACATCGCCCTTCTTCACGCTGCCGCCGGGTGCTGCCTTGCGGACGGAGCAAACTATTACGTCACCAATACTTGCATACTTGCGCTTGGAACCGCCAAGCACGCGGATGCACTTAAGCTCTTTGGCGCCGGTATTGTCGGCGACCTTCAGATAAGTTTCCTGCTGTATCATTCTGGCGCCTCCTTACTTAGCCTTCTCTACGATCTCGACCACGCGCCATCTCTTGTCCTTGGACAGGGGGCGGGTCTCCATCACGCGGACGATATCGCCGACGCCGCACTCGTTGTTCTCGTCGTGCGCCTTCAGGCGGTAGGTACGTCCAATGATCTTCTTATAAGTCTTGTGGGCAACGCGATCCTCTACGATGACGACCACGGTCTTGTCCATCTTGTCGGAAACGACCTTGCCTACGCGGGTCTTACGGGAAGTAGTTCTTTCTTCGTTCATTTTTCCTTACCTCCTCAGTTCTGCTTCTCGCGCAGTACGGTCTTGACACGAGCGATGTCACGGCGCACGGCAGATATCTTGGTGGGGTTGTCAAGATGATTGGTGGCATGCTGCATACGGAGCATGAACAGATCCTTCTTGAGGTCGACGAGCTTGGTCTCAAGCTCTGCGACGGACATGGAACGTATTTCGTTTGCCTTCATCTTATTCACCACCGTTCTCAGACTCGGAGCCCTTCGCGACTATCTTGGTCTTGATGGGCAGTTTGTGGCTTGCCAGACGGAGTGCCTCGCGGGCAATATCTTCGGGAACGCCTGCGATCTCGAACATGACTCTGCCGGGCTTAACGACTGCGACCCAGTACTCCGGGGAGCCTTTACCGGAACCCATACGGGTCTCGGCCGGCTTCGCGGTGACGGGCTTGTCGGGGAAGATCTTGATCCAGACCTGACCGCCACGCTTGGTGTAGCGGGTCATTGCGATACGTGCCGCTTCGATCTGGTTGGAGGTGATCCAGCCCGGCTCCTGTGCCGCCAGACCGAATTCGCCGTAGTTTACGACGTTGCCGCGAGTGGCTTTGCCCTTCATGCGGCCGCGCTGTACTCTGCGGTACTTAACTCTCTTAGGCATTAACATTAGGTGTTGCCTCCTTCCTTAGCGGGAGCAGCGGGACGGGGTCCGCGGTTGTAGCCGCCCTGACCTGCCGGTCTGCTGCCGTAGCCCTGACGGCGCTCGCCGTTCTGGCCGCGGTTGTCGCGGTTGTCGCGGTTGTAGCCGCCCTGACGGCGGTCTCCGTTCTGGCCGCGGCGATCGTCTCTGCGGCGACGCTCCTGCGGCTTGTTCAGATCCATGGTGCGCGGGGTGGTGCGCAGAGTCTGGGAGAGGACTTCGCCCTTGTAGATCCAGACCTTGACGCCGATGCGGCCGTAGGTGGTGTTAGCCTCTGCGAAGCCGTAGTCGATGTCGGCACGGATGGTCTGAAGGGGAATGGTGCCCTCGTGGTAGCACTCGGATCTTGCGATCTCGGCGCCGCCCAGACGGCCGCCGCACTTGACCTTGATGCCGCGTGCGCCCATTCTCATGGCGCGGCCCATGGCGTTCTTCATCGCGCGGCGGAAGCCGATGCGCTTCTCAAGCTGCTGTGCGATGTTCTCGGCGACGAGCTGTGCGTTGGTGTCGGGGGTGCGAACCTCAACGATGGAGAGAGCGACGGGCTTGCCGATCAGCTTCTCGACTTCCTGACGCAGGCGCTCGATCTCTGCGCCGCCCTTGCCGATGACGACACCGGGACGGGAGCAGTGGATATAAATGCGAACCTTTGCGGAATCGCGCTCTATCTCGATGGTGGGAACACCGGCGGAATAGAGGGTCTTCTTCAGATACTCGCGGATCTTGTAGTCCTCGACGATAAGATCGCCGACCTTGTCTTCTCTTGCGTACCAGCGGGAATCCCAATCCTTTATAACGCCAACACGCAGTCCGTGGGGATTAACTTTCTGTCCCATTTAATTCTGCCTCCTTCCCTTAGTCTCTCTCAGCCACAGCGATCATGATGTGGCTGGTGCGCTTGTTGATGCGGTACATACGTCCCTGTGCTCTCGGCATGCCTCTCTTGAGGATGGGGCCGGCGTTTGCGTAGGTCTCGCAGACGTAGAGCTTCTCGGGATCCATTTCAAAGTTGTTCTCGGCGTTTGCCATGGCGCTCTTGAGCACCTTGATCATCAGCTCGCAGCCGGCCTTCGGAGTGTTCTCCATCAGAGCCATTGCGACCTTCGCGTCCTTGCCGCGGATCATGTTGCAAACGATCTCGACCTTGCGGGGAGAAATACGGGCGTATTTGTGCTCCGCACGGGCAATTTTCTTTTCGTCCATTTCTTCTCCTCCTTACTTACCGGTCTTGCTGCCGGCGTGTCCGCGGAAGGTACGGGTGGGAGCGAACTCGCCCAGCTTGTGGCCGACCATATCTTCAGTGACATACACGGGAACATGACGGCGGCCGTCATGCACAGCGATGGTGTGTCCGACGAAGGACGGGAATATAGTGGAGGAACGAGACCAGGTCTTGACGACCTGCTTGTTGCCGGTCTTGTTCATCTCATCGACGCGCTTCAGCAGCTCAGGCGCTGCGAAGGGGCCTTTCTTTATGCTTCTGCTCATTTACGTTCCCTCCTTACTTTGCGTTGCGGCGCTTGACTATGAACTTATCAGTGTGGTTCTTAGTCTTGCGGGTCTTGTAACCAAGTGCGGGCTTGCCCCAAGGAGTTACAGGGCCGGGACGGCCGACAGGGGACTTGCCTTCACCACCGCCGTGGGGGTGATCACAGGGGTTCATGACGGAGCCGCGGACGGTGGGACGGATGCCCATGTGGCGTTTGCGGCCGGCCTTGCCGATGTGAACGTTGGCGTGGTCGATATTGCCGACCTGACCGATGGTCGCGAAGCAGTCCATGCGGACCTTGCGGTACTCACCGGAGGGGAGGCGGACGGTTGCCATACCGTTTTCCTTAGCCATCAGCTGAGCGGCGACGCCGGCGGAGCGGACAAGCTGAGCGCCCTTGCCGGGGTAGAGCTCGATGTTGTGGATAACGGTACCGACGGGGATGTTTGCCAGAGGCAGAGCGTTGCCCGGCTTGATATCGGCTGCGGCGGAGGAGACGATCGAGTCGCCGACGCTCAGGCCGACAGGGGCGAGGATGTAGCGGCGCTCGCCGTCTTCATACTCGCACAGGGCGATGAACGCGCTGCGGTTGGGGTCGTACTCGAGACGGAGGACCTTTGCGGTCATCTCGGTCTTGTCGCGCTTGAAGTCGATAACGCGGTACTTCTGGCGGTTGCCGCCGCCCTGATGGCGGACGGTGATGCGGCCGTAGCTGTTGCGGCCGGAGTTCTTCTTGAGGACCTCGACGAGGGACTTCTCGGGCTTGACGTGCTTCTCAACACCGTCGAAGCCGGAGACGGTCATCTGACGTCTGGCAGGAGTAGTAGGTCTGTAAGTTTTGATAGACATTCTCTATTCCTCCTTAAACCATGCCTTCGAACAGCTCAATGTTCTTGGAGTCGGCACTGAGCTTGACGACGGCCTTTTTCCACGAGGCAGTCTTACCCATGGGGTAAGCGCCGGTGCGCTTGGCCTTGCCTCTGACGTTCAGGGTGGTGACCTTGATGACGGTGACGCCGAAGATCTCCTCGACGGCCTTGGCTATCTCGATCTTGTTTGCGTCCTTGGCAACTTCAAACGCGTACTTCTTGATGTCCAGATCTTCCATGGACTGTTCGGTGATGAGGGGACGGATAACGATATCGTATGCGGTCTTCATCAGGCGTACACCTCCTCGATCTTGGCGAGGGCAGCCTTGTCAACTACCATAACGCCGTTGGTGAGAATCATGTAGGGGCTGAGGATGCTGGCGATGGTGGTCTCGACGCCGGCGATGTTGCGGGCGGACTTGACAACCTTCTCATCCACGCTCTCGGTAACGACAAGAGCCTTCTTCTCAACGCCGATCTTCTTGAGGAAGGAGTTGAAAACGGAGGTCTTGATCTCTTCGACCTTCAGGCCGTCAACGACGACGATCTCGTTCTCCGCTGCCTTTGCGGACAGAGCGGACTTGAGAGCCAGACGCTTGACCTTCTTGTTGAGAGTATAGCTGTAATCGCGGGGCTTGGGAGCAAAGGCTACGCCGCCGTGAGTCCACACGGGGGAACCGGTGTAGCCGGCGCGGGCGCGGCCGGTGCCCTTCTGACGCCAGGGTTTTCTGGTGGAGTAGGAAACCTCGCCCTTGGTGAGCGCGCTCTGAGTGCCCTGACGGCAGTTGGCCAGGTGATTCTTGACGGAATCATGCAGGACGCTCTTGTTCGGCTCGATGCCGAAGATGGCCTCGGAGAGCTCGATCTCGCCGATCTTCTCGCCTGCCATATTGAAAACGTTAGCTTTAGGCATTTATGCTGCTCTCCTTTCTTTACTTGGTACGGGCGGAAGCCTTCTGCGGGTTGACACGAGCGGAAGCCTTCTGCGGGTTGAGGCTGATGCCAGCGGCCTCGCCCTTCTTGACGGGCTGGGTCTTGACAGTGTTCTTGATATAGACGATGCTGCCCTTCGGGCCGGGGACGGCGCCGCGGATAGCGATCATGTTCAGCTCAGCGTCGACCTTGACGATGTCGAGGTTCTGGACGGTGACCTGATCGACGCCCATGTGACCAGCCTGCTTCTTGCCCGGGAAAATGCGGGAAGGATCGGTGCTGGAGCCCATGGAACCGGCGTGACGGTGAACGGGACCGCCGCCGTGGCTGGTGGGGGTACGGCCCTGGCCGAAGCGCTTGATAACGCCGGCGTAGCCCTTACCTTTGCTGATACCGGTGACGTCGACCTTGTCGCCTTCTGCGAAGACGTCAGCCTTGACCACGTCGCCGACTTCGAGCTTGCTGCTGTCCTCGAGGCGGAACTCCTTGAGGTGCTTGACCATGCCTACGCCCGCCTTCTTCAGGTGACCCTGCTCGGGCTGGCTGAGCTTCTTCTCGGCCACTTCTTCGTAGCCGAACTGGACTGCGTCATAGCCTTCCTTGTCCTTGTTCATCTTGGCGACGACCACGCAGGGGCCTGCCTCGATGACGGTCACGGGAATGACCTTGCCAGTCTCATCGAAGATCTGCGTCATGCCGACCTTCTTGCCGATGATGGCTTTCTTCATTGTATTTCCTCCTATTGGTTATTGGTCGTCTCGCATGATCCGGGATTGGGTTCCCGTCCGGAGGCTGACGACTTAACCCGTCCGCATACGCAAGCTGCGGACTATGGGTCATTTACTTGTGTGGGTTTGCCGGGGTTGGGTTACGCGGGGATCAGAGCTTGATCTCGATCTCGACGCCTGCGGGGACTTCAACGCTCATCAGAGCTTCGACGGTCTTCTGGCTGGGGCTCATAATGTCGATAAGGCGCTTGTGGGTGCGGCGCTCGAACTGCTCGCGGCTGTCCTTATACTTATGAACTGCGCGGAGGATGGTGACGATCTCGGTCTTGGTGGGCAGGGGGATGGGGCCGGAGACCTTTGCATCAGTGCGCTTGGCGGCTTCGACGATGGTCTCGGCTGCCTTGTCGATGAGCTGATGATCGTAAGCCTTGAGACGGATACGGATCATGTTCTTGTTGGTTGCTGCCATGTTTTTTCTCCTTTTCGTACGTTTTTGTGCGGCGGCATTGGCTCCGCCGGAAACTATGCGTACGGATGAAACCCTTTCTATACACACAACCGTGCGTATCAGACCATGTCCGAAAAACAAACCGGCTTTTTGAGCCGGTCGATCCCCGTCCAAGCGATATACGCGTATATGGATCAGGTTCCAGCCGCCCGATTACGCGCCGGACATGCATCCGGCACCGGACATACTCCACGGAAGTTACCTCATTTCTGAGCAATCTCCCGCTTCATCGCATAATACGCCCGTGCTCTCGCACACGCGCTCATTTAATATACCAATTTATCGCCCGTATGTCAAGAAAAAATTCAGTATTTCTGCAAAAATTTTTGGCATATTTTTTGTGCAGGTATACGAAATAAATTTGGGGGAAATCGGGGGGTGTTCTCCCCCTCAGTCGGCTGACGCCGACAGCTCCCTCGTCAGAGGGAGCCAAGGGGATGCGTTATTTTACGCTGCACCTCTTGGCGCCCCTACTAGATAGTGAAGCGTCGGCGCGGCGAGACGCGGCAAAGGTTTCGGGGCGGCTGAGGCCGCCCCGATGCTTACCGCTTTTCTGTTTTCCTACTATTATAATATACCGTCACGCGAGGGTCTCGATGGCGACATCCGTGCCGGCGAGGGCGGCGCGGACGGTCTGCTCGGTCGAGGCGCTGACATACACGCGGACAAGCGGGTCGATATCCGCAAGCTCCGACCAATCCAGATTCTCGCCGCTGTTGATGATGTACATCTCGGTCAGACCCTTGAACTCATGCAGATTATTCGCCGAATCCAGCTTGCAGTCCTCCAGCGTCAGGCTCACGATGCCGCGCTCGCGGTCGAAGCTCTTGAAAAAGCTGCCGCGCAGGTCGCAGCTATAGCAGGCCAGACTGGTCAGGCCGCCGTGGCGCAGGATCGGCCGCAGCTCGTCGAGCGTGCAGTTGGACACCGCGGCTTCGGTCAGCTTCGTCAGCGGCTTCATGACCGAGAAGTCCGAGACGTTCGCGCCGATGAAGCTCACGCTGCGCAGCTGGAGACAGCGGTTGATATCGCCGAGGTCGCCCAGCGGGCAGCCGTCGGTCGTCAGCTCGCGCAGCTTCGGCAGATTGCTTATGCCCTGGAGCGAGGCGACGCGGCAGTTCGAGATATTCAGCCGCTCGATGTTCAGCGTCGGCAGCGTCTCAAGCGACGAGAGCGGCTGGCCGCAGATCCAGAGCGTGTCAAGGCCGGTGAAATATTTCAGGTCGTCAAGGCTGCGTATCGTCCCCTGCTCGGGCAGCGCCGAGCGCAGGAGGAGCGACATGGTCGGATCCTCGAAATAGTACTCGTCGCCGACGATGTACAGCTCGTGCAGCCCTGCGAGGTCGGAGACGGCGATGTCCCCGTCCGCGATACCGGTATAGTCACGCGCGGCGCGCTCGAAAATGGCGTTCCCGAAGCTGGCGGCCGTGCTCTGCGGCAGAGGCTCGACCGTGACGACGTCGGTGGTCAGGCGCTCAATGAGGCCGGTGAAGTAGCCGATGGTGCCGAGGGTGATGACCGCGGCGAGCAGCAGCACGCCGACTGCGCCCCAGGCAATACGGCGGGCAAGGCGCTTTTTGCGGCGGCGCTCCGTCTCCGACGGCTTCTCTTTCGATTTGCGCGGCTTTTCGGGCTTCGGCGCGGGTACGGGGGCGGGCTTCGGCGGCTCCGGATGCTGCGCTTCGGCGGGCGCGCCGCCATCGGCGAACAGCTCCGCGTCCAGCAGCGGGGCGGAATAGAGCTTGCCGTAGAACTCCTCGTCGCTCATATTGTGCCGCATCAGGGCAAAAATGCTGCCGATCTGCATCTCCATGCCGGGGGTCATGTCCGTGTTTTCGATGAAGACGTTGATTATGCGGATGCGCTTGGAGAGCGCGTAGTGCATCTCGCGGCGGCAGTTGTCGGAGCGCATGTAGCTGTTGGAGATGAAGGCAATGACGAGCTGCGCGCCGGTCAGGTGGCTGGCGATGCACTCCGGCCACTCGCTGCCGACCTCGATGCCCTCGTCGTACCAGATCCGGTAGCCGCGGTCGTGCATATGCGTGACGACGCTCATCACGGCGTCGGAGTCCGCGTGGGCATAGCTTATGAATATGTAGGGCTTGTCGCCCTCATAGGGTTTGAAATACCGCATTTTTCATCACCTGTTTGTATGTTTTGGTGGGGGTGGGGTTTGGCGCCGCTTCGCTGCCCTAAGAGGGGCAGCGCTTCGCGGCGAGGGTTTTAATCAATGCGGGGTTTTTTCATTCAGTGCAAGACGCAAGGTTTTCTCTCCCTCAGTCGCTGCGCGGCAGCCCCCTCGTCAGAGGGAGCCATGGGTGCGGGCGATTATTTCTCACGCTTCCGCGTTCTTCTCCCCTGCCGCTTTTACTCTTGCAGCAGCGGCGGAGGCGGCGGACAGCAGATGCTCTGCTTCTTCGCGCAGAACCGCGCCCGCTTTTGTCAGGGCGATGAAGCGATTATCCCGCTCGACAAGGCGCACGCCAAGCTCCTCCTCCAGCGCCGTGACGGTCCGGCTGACCGTGGAATGGCTGATATACAGCCGCCGCGCCGCGCCCGTGAAGCTCCCTTCATCCGCGACGGCGGCGAACACACGCAGCTGCTCCAGCTCCATCAATAATTGAACCCGTGCGGCAGCAGCTCGCTGAGCTTATAGCTGACGTACCTGTCGCCCGCCTTGGCGCAGAGCACCTCCATATCCGGCGAAAACTCCGCCAGAAACTGGCGGCATGCGCCGCAGGGCGTGCACCAGCTCTCGCTGTCGGCATATATCGCGATGCGGCGGAAGCTGCGGTGCCCCTCGCTGACAGCCTTGCAGCAGGCGGTACGCTCGGCGCAGATCGTGCTGCCGAGCGCGGCATTCTCAACGTTGCAGCCGGAAAACACCGTCCCGTCGTCGCACTCGAGCGCGGCGCCCACAGGGAAGCGGGAATACGGCACGTAGGCGTTCATTGACGCCTTCTTTGCGATGGACATAAGCTCTCTGTCAGTCATACTGTTCTCCATTCTGCCGCTGTTATATTATTATAATAGTAGGCGCAGCGCCCGGCGGCTTGGGCGGCGCGCTTAACCGAGGGTTATCTCCCAGTTCTGGAAATTATACAATGGGTTCCCCGCATTCGCGTCCACGCCCTTGACGCAGCCGCGATGCGTAATTATCTGCTGCTTCTCAAAGCCGATGACCACGATGGGGCAGTTCTCGGTGAGGTAGGAGCAGAACTGGTTATACTTATAATCGCGCTCAACGTCGCCCGCGGCGAGATAGTCGTTGAGGTACATGACGTAATTCTGATCAGTAATGCCGGTGAAGTTGATGCCGTTGGGATTCTTCTCCTCGTCATACTTATTATCAGGATCGAGCAGCTCCGTGAGGTCGAAGTTATTGCGGAGCTTTATCTCGCCGTAGTACATGTCAAACTCGCCCTTCTGCAGCGCTTCGACATAATCGTCCCACGGGAGGGAGTTGACGACGACGGTGAGGCCGATGGAGTCCATGATCTCGGCGAAGCGGTTGGCGACGCCTGCCTTGGCGCTGCTGTCGCTGCACACGAGGAAGCTCAGCTCTATCTCCTGTATCGACCCGCTCATATACTCGAGCCTGCCGTCGTTATCGTGATCCAGCACGCCGGCGCCCTCAAGTATTTTCTTGCACGTATCCATATTGTACGCCAGCTTGTCGGCCAGCTCCTGCGGATAGGACGGGCAGGTGGGGTACATCGGGATGGGCGAGGCGGCGGCATTGCCGCCAAGCAGCTCCTCCAGATACGCGCGGTCAAACGCGTAGCTCAGCGCGTAGCGGAAAACGTTATAGCGGCCGAGCAGCGTCTTCTCATTGAATGCGACGTAGTGCATATTCGTGGTGGCGAAGCTGCGGATCTCGTTTGCGCTGGCAAAGCCGAGGTTCGTGTAGCTCGAGGGGTCGTTGACGGTGACGTCGATATACGCGTCTTCAAAGGCGCTGATTATCTCCTCCTGCGCGGGGTATTCCTTAATATATATCACGTCCACGGGGAGGCTGCCGTAGGAGGCATACTCGGTGGAGTAGCCCTCATAGGCGTGAAGCTCGGTATGGTCCTCATTATAGGTATAGGGGCCGCTGCCGATGGGGTACTTCTCGCCGTAGGAGCCGGACTTGATTATAGGGATATTCAGCAGCTTTATGAACTGCCCGTCGCCGAGGCCGAGGGAGACGACAAGCTGTGTATCGCTCGCGACATATGCGCCCTGATAGCTCGCAAAGCGGCCGAGATAGCGGTCGGCGGTGATGGCGCGGTCGAGCGAGTAACGCAGATCCTTGGCGGTGACGGGGGTGCCGTCATGAAAGACGTGCCCCTCGCCGATGTTGAGCGTCCAGGTCTTGCAGTCGTCCGAATGGGTCCACGTCGTTATGACGTTCGGGATGACCTCAAAGTTGTCGTCGACCTCGACCATGTTCTCATACACGAGGTCGCATATGAGCTGGTTGGAGAGGTTGGTGGCGATGAGGGGGTTAAAGCTGTAATTGGGGTTGCTGTTGAGGGAGAACACATCGTCCGCCTGCACGGCGCGCTCGATGTCCTTGCCGCCGGTGGAGACGAACTCCATATCGTTCTGATTCGTGCCGCTGCTCACCCCGGCGCAGCCGGTGCAGCCCACGAGCGTGAGCGCCGCAAGAAGCAGCGCGGCGATCCTTTTCTGTATCTTCATTGCATCACCTCAGTCAAGAACTATGCCGGCGGCGAGGCTGCCTCTGCCCTGCCCCATGCGCTGGGTATAGCGGTGCGACCAGTATTTCTCATGGCTGCACATCGTGCACTCATGGGATACGTCGATATTCTCCGCCCGCAGGCCGAGCTGCCGCAGGCGCATGGCGTTCGCCGCGCGGAGATCGACCATCGTTTTGCCGTCCGGGCGGCGGTCGAAGAACTCCTCCGCGTCACAGCCCAGATATTTTTTAACGGCATCCGGCACATCGTCGTCCGTCTCGAAGCAGCAGCGGCCGATCGACGCGCCCATCGCGGCGCATATGCTCTCCGGCTCCGCGCCGAGGGCGCACATCTTCTCTACCGTCACGCCGAGGATATCCGCGACCGAGCTGCGCCAGCCGCAGTGCACCGCGGCAATGACGCCGTGCTCCGCGTCGCACAGGAGCGCCGGCACGCAGTCGGCCACGAAGCAGAATATCGGCAGGCCGTGCTCCGTTGTGACAAGGCCGTCCGCCTCGTAGGGCGTTTTCGAGCCGCAGACGTGCTTATCCGCACCCGTCACGACGCGCACTTCGTTCCCGTGCACCTGCTTTGTGACGGCGCAGTCGTCCCGCCCGACGCCGAAGAAGGCGGCGACGCGGCGGTAATTCTCCGCGACGTTCTCCTGCGGGTCGCCCCGATTGGAGCCGAGGTTCAGGCTCGCAAAGTCGCCGGTGCTGACGCCGCCATAGCGCGTCGTGAACAGGTGGCGTGCGGTGATGACGGAGGAGGTCATATAGACAAGGCCGTTTTTGTTATTTTCCGAAAACATTTATTCGTTTCTCCCGCAGCATTCCTTATATTTCAGGCGGCGGCTGCCGTCCGCCTTCATCTTTCCGCAGGGGCAGGGATCATTGCGCCCCGGCTTCGGCGCTTTCTTGACCGGCTGCTTTTTGACCGGCGCGCCGCCGACGTTGGCCGCGGCGTTCTTCGCAACGGCCTTGCGCTCTATCGTCTGCTCCTTGCGGACGCGGACGGTGAATATGCGGCGCACGGTCTCCTCGCGGATGCCCTGCACCATGGCCTCGAACATCTCGAAGCCCTCCTGCTTATATGCGTCGATGGGCTTGGTCGCGCCGTAGCCGCGCAGGCCGATGCCCTGCTTGAGGTCGCTCATCGCGTCGATGTGCTCCATCCAGTACTCGTCCACGACGCGCAGCATCACGACGCGCTCCAGCTCGCGCATGAGCGGCATGCCGTTCGGCCCGTCGCCGAAGGCTTTCTCGCGCGCTTCATAGACCTTCATGGCGATATCGTCCACACGCTCCGTGAGCGCGTCCTGCTTCACCTTTCCGCCGAACTGCTCAAGCGTTATCGCCCCGTGCGGGAGGAACAGCTTCTCGAACGGCGCGAGCACGTCGTCGAGCTGCTGGCTCGTCTCCGCCGGCTCGCCGTGCATCGCGGCGGCGACGGTGGAGGACACAAACTCGCGTATCATGCCGGTTATCTGCTCGCGCAGATCCTCGCCGTCAAGCACCTTGCGGCGCTCGCCGTAGATGATGCCGCGCTGCTGGTTCATCACGTCGTCGTACTCGAGCACGCTCTTACGCACCTGGAAGTTGCGGCTCTCGACGGTCTTCTGCGCCTGCTCGATCGCGCCGGAGAGCATCTTCGCGTCAAGCGGGGTGTCCTCGTCGACCTTCAGCGTCTCCATCATGTTCATAATGCGCTCGGAGCCGAAAAGACGCATGATATCGTCGGTCATGGCGAGGAAGAAGCGGCTCTCGCCGGGGTCGCCCTGACGGCCGGAACGGCCGCGCAGCTGATTGTCGATACGGCGCGATTCGTGTCGTTCGGTGCCGAGGATGAAGAGGCCGCCAGCGGCGCGCACCTTCTCGGCTTCGGCGTCGGTCGCCTTCTTATGCTCCGCCATGCGCTCGGCAAAGAGCCTGCGCGCGGCGATGATGTCCTCGTCGTCGGTGTCGGCAAAGCCGGTGGCCTCGGCGATGACGCGCTCGTCAAAGCCGGCCTTGCGCAGGTCGGTCTTGGCCATGAACTCGGCGTTGCCGCCGAGGACGATGTCGGTGCCGCGGCCGGCCATGTTGGTCGCGATAGTGACCGCGCCGAACTTGCCCGCCTGAGCGACGATCTCTGCTTCTTTCTCATGGTACTTGGCGTTGAGCACCGTATGCGGTACGCCGCGCTTTTTCAGCAGCGACGAGATATATTCGCTCTTCTCGATGGACACCGTGCCGACCAGCACGGGCTGCCCCTTTTCGTGGCAGGCGACGATCTGCTCGACAATGGCGCGGTTCTTGCCCGCGTCGTTTTTATACACGACGTCGGGGTCGTCGATCCTGATAACGGGCTTATTGGTCGGGATCTCGACGATATCGAGCTTGTATATGGCTTCAAACTCCTCGGCCTCGGTCGCGGCGGTACCGGTCATGCCGGAGAGCTTGCCGTAGAGGCGGAAGTAGTTCTGGAAGGTGATGGTCGCGAGGGTGCGGTTCTCCTTCTGCACGTCGACGTGCTCCTTGGCCTCGATCGCCTGATGCAGACCCTCGGAGTAGCGGCGGCCGAGCATGAGGCGGCCGGTGAACTCGTCGACGATGATGATCTCGCCGTCCTTGACGATATAGTCGATGTCGCGCTTCATGACGCCGTGCGCCTTGAGCGCCTGATTGATATGGTGCGCCAGCGTCGCGTTCTCGATGTCGGCGAGGTTTTCGAGGTTGAACGCCCGCTCCGCCTTCGCGATGCCTCGGGCGGTCAGGGTCGCGGTGCGCGCCTTCTCGTCCACGACGTAGTCGGCGTCGAGGTCGTCGCTCTCCTCCTCCTTCTCGTCGACCGAGGCGTACACGACCTTCTTCAGGCGGCTGACGAAATCGTCCGCCTGGCGGTAAAGGTCGGTGCTCTCGTCGCCCTGGCCGGAGATGATGAGCGGCGTGCGCGCTTCGTCGATGAGGATGGAGTCCACCTCGTCGACGATGGCGAAGGCGTGCCCGCGCTGCACCATGTTCTCCTTGTAGAGTGCCATGTTGTCGCGCAGGTAGTCGAAGCCCATTTCGTTGTTGGTGCCGTAGGTGATGTCGCAGGCGTAGGCCTCGCGGCGCTCGGTCGGGGTCAGGCCGTGGACGATCAGGCCGACGGACAGACCCATGAAGCGGTGCACCTTGCCCATCCATTCGCTGTCGCGGCGGGCGAGGTAGTCGTTGACGGTGACGATATGTACGCCCTCGCCGGTCAGGGCGTTGAGGTAGGCCGGAAGGACGGCGACAAGGGTCTTGCCCTCGCCGGTCTTCATCTCGGCGATGCGCCCCTGATGGAGCACGATGCCGCCTATGAGCTGCACGCGGAAGGGTTTCATGCCCAGCACGCGCCACGCGGCCTCGCGCACGGCGGCGAAGGCCTCCGGCAGGAGCTCATCCAGCGTCTCGCCGTCATTGTAGCGGGCTTTGAATTCCTCGGTCTTGGCACGGAGCGCGTCGTCCGTCAGGGCGGCGTATTGCGGCTCCAGCTTCTCTATCGCATCGGCGATAGGATATATTTTTTTCAGCTCACGGTCGTTGTAGCTGCCGAAAATCTTATTGAAAAGTCCCATTGCGTATGCCTTTCGTAAAAATATAAGATGATACCAATACATAGTGAATTATAACACATGAATATGAATAAAAAAAGTCTTATTTGGTTTTTTCGTGGCTTGTGCTTCGCGGAAAGTATGATATAATGATTCATTGTGAAATATGGTAGAGTGGTGTAGTGTTTGGGTGCGCAGGCAGTGCTCGCTGGACGGCACAGAGGCCGTCCCCTACGGGGTGATTTTTGCTGGGTGCGTCTTTTGCACTCTGCTCCAGTTGATAGTAAGTGCAAGTTGAGAAAAGAGACGGCAGAGTATAGAAAACCACTGTCATTCCGAGACCAGTGCTCACACTGGTCGTGGGAATCCGTTTCTCTTTTTTGACGGCAGTATATTTACACATGGCGTAAAGGGGATGCGGATTGCCGCGTCGCTTCGCTCCTCGCAATGACAATGGTTGTTTTACTGCGCTCTGTCTTTTCAACTCTGCCCGTATCGTTACTCTGTCGACACCTTTTCCCCATCATTCTTTAACTATCTAAGCTTTTACATACAAAAATACTAACTTTCGGGAGACAGAACATCATGCACAGGATAGGCTTTGACAACGACAAGTACCTCAAGCTGCAATCACAGAACATCCGCGACCGCATCAGCAAATTCGGCGGCAAGCTGTATCTCGAATTCGGCGGCAAGCTCTTCGACGATTACCACGCCTCCCGCGTCCTCCCCGGCTTCGCGCCCGACAGCAAGGTGAAAATGCTGCTCGAAATGAAGGACGAGGCCGAGATCGTCATCGCCATCTCCGCCGACGACATCGAGCGCAGCAAGCGCCGCGGCGACCTCGGCATCACCTACGACGACGACACCCTCCGCCTGATCGACGCATTCCGCGGCATCGGCCTCTACATCGGCAGTGTCGTCCTCACACACTACCGCGGTCAGGCCATCGCCGACAAGTTCCAGCACCGGCTCGAAGCCCTCGGCGTCAAGGTCTACCGCCACTACATCATCCCCGACTACCCCTCCAACATCCCCCTCATTGTCTCCGACGAGGGCTTCGGCCGCAACGACTACATCGAAACTACCCGCAGCCTCGTGGTCGTCACCGCCCCCGGCCCCGGCAGCGGCAAAATGGCCACCTGCCTCAGCCAGCTCTACCATGAGCACAAGCGCGGCGTCAGCGCCGGCTACGCGAAGTTCGAGACCTTCCCCGTCTGGAACCTCCCGCTCAAGCACCCCGTCAACCTCGCCTACGAGGCCGCTACCGCCGACCTCGACGACGTCAACATGATCGACCCCTTCCATCTTGAGGCCTACGGCGTCACCACCGTCAACTACAACCGCGACGTCGAAATTTTCCCCGTGCTCGAGGCCATGTTCAAGAAGATTTACGGCGACAGCCCCTACAAGAGTCCGACCGACATGGGCGTGAATATGAACGGCTTCTGCATCTTCGACGACGACGCCTGCTGCGAAGCCTCCAAGCAGGAGATCATCCGCCGCTACTACGCCGCCGCATGCGGCGTGCGCCGCGGTACCTCCGAGCCGCAGGAGCTGCGCAAGATCGAGCTTATCATGAACTCCCTCGGCCTGACCGCCGCCGACCGCCCCGTTGTAGGCGCGGCGCTGCAGCGCGCGCAGGAGACGGGCGCGCCCGCCGTGGCGCTGGAGCTGGCCGACGGCAGCATCGTCACCGGCAAGACAAGCTCCCTGCTCGGTGCGTCCTCGGCATGCCTGCTCAACGCCCTCAAGGCGCTCGCCGGCATCGACAAGAAGCTGCCGCTCATCGCCCCCGGCGTCATCGAGCCGATACAGCATCTCAAGGTCGAGCATCTCGGCAACCACAACCCCCGTCTCCACACCGACGAGCTGCTCATCGCGCTGTCGATATGCGCGGTCACGAACCCCATGGCGGGCTACGCCATCGACCAGCTCGGCAAGCTGCGAGGCTGCGAGGCGCACTCCTCGGTCATTCTCTCGCATGTCGACGAGGATCTGTTCAAGAAGCTGGGCGTGAACATCACCTTCGAGCCGAAGTATCAGGCGAAGAAGCTGTTCCACAAAAATTGAGGTTTTGCAATGAATATAACGGTTTATCTCGGCGCGAACGCGGGCAATGACCCCGCGCTTGCACAGGCAACGGCGGAGCTTGGCCGCTGGATCGGCGAGAGCGGCAACACGCTGGTGTACGGCGGCTCGGCAAGCGGGCTGATGGGCGTGCTGGCGAAGAGCGTGCTCGCCGCGGGCGGCAAGGCCATCGGCGTGGAGCCGCAGTTTTTCATCGACGAGGGCTACGAGTTCGACGGGCTGACGGAGCTGATCGTCACGCGCGACATGTCCGAGCGCAAGGCGAAGATGATAGAGCTCGGCGAGGCGTTCATCGCGCTGCCCGGCGGCACCGGTACGCTGGAGGAGATCACGGAGGTGATGTCGAAGGTGTCACTCAGGCACATGAGCGCGCCGTGCATCCTGTACGATCTCAACGGGTATTACGAGCCGCTGCGCGCGCTGCTGCGCGGCATGATCGACGCGGGGCTGTCGTCCGAAGAGCGCCAGCGCGGGATATATTTCGCCGCCGATCTGGATGAGATCAGGGCGATCCTCGGGCGGTAAGGCGCAGGGATCAGGTTTATATTGGTATGTGAATGAGGAACCCCCGAGCCGCGGTCATCGACCGCAGCTCGGGGGTTCGGTGTTGTGTGGGGGGGTAAGGGTGCGGTGCGCCGGTTTTTGTGCCGCATGGAGAAGCGCGTCGAGCAAGCCTCGCCGCTTCTGTTCCCCGTGTCACCGCCAATTGCCGGAGACGCCGTCAGGCGCGCCGGGCAGCGGCGTATGCAGGATATTCTTTGTCTCCGGCTCGCCCGCGCGGTGGTCATGTCCGGTCGGGACGGGCGGCTGCCTGGTCTTATCCTTGTTCTTCTTCGACATGTTGTTTCCTCCTGAATTTGTTTTCTTCTTCGGGTGGGGCGCCCCTGCCAGGGGAACTGGCACCAATGGGCGGGGCAACATTAGTACAATGCGCGAACCGCCCTATCGCATGCAAAAACTGCCCTCCGAAGATTCCTTCAGAAGGCAGTTTTTCCTATTATCCCAGATTTATGCGCGGTCAGTCGAAGGTTGGCTCCCACGTCGCCGACGCGTGCGCGGCGAAGCACAGCTCTATCTGCTCGGCGGTGGTCTTATCCTCCGACAGCGGCGGCAGCTCGTTCAGGCCGAAATAGCCGGAGGCCAGCGTCTCGCTGTTCGCGCGAAACTCCCCGCCCAGCAGCTCGCACTCGACGAAAAACTTGATGATCCCGTAGGCGTAGCGCGGGCGGTTATGCCGGTTCCTGTCCTGCGCCGCGATGATGCGCCGCGCGCGGACGTCCAGCCCCGCCTCCTCGCGCACCTCCTTCTCGGTATTGCTGCGCACCGACTCCAGCACGTCGCACCAGCCGCCGGGCAGCGCCCACAGGCCGTCCTTCTCCTGCACGAGCAGGATCTTCCCGTCGCGGAACACCGCGGCGCGGGTGTCGATCTTCGGGGTCTGGTAGCCGGTCTCGTTGCAGAACAGCCCCCTGACCGTGTCCGGCGGCAGCTCGGTGCGGTCGGCGAGCATCTCGGCGGCGATGTCGCGGATGCGCTGGAAGCGCTCAATATCGTAGACGTCGCGGCCGTAGAACAGCCCCGCCTGTGCCAGCGCCTGAAGCTCTATCGCCCAGTTCAGCCATTTTTCGTTGGTCATGGTCGGTGTCTCCTTTGTGTGGGGGTGGGGGCTTGGCGTCCCCCACTCCCCCGCCTCATCCATCAAAACGACACGATCCTGTTCACGGACGTGATGAACCGCTGGAGGGCGGCGCGGCCGTCGGGGGTACGCTTGAACACCGCGGCGTCCTCGAGCACGCGCACGAACACCGCGCCCACCTCCTGCCGCAATATCTCATCCGCGTTCTCCGCCGTGAACTCATGCTTCCGCATCAGCTCCTCCGCCCAATCCGCGTGCGCCGCGATGCTCGCGTCCGCGCGGATATCGCTGCCGCTCAGGATGGCGTTCTTCAGCGTCTCAAGCTCGGTCCTGAGCCGCGGCGGCAGCACCGCAAGCCCCATGACCTCGATAAGCCCGATATTCTCCTTCTTGATATGGTGCAGCTCCGGATGCGGGTGGAACACGCCGAGGGGGTACTCCTCCGTCGTGCGGTTATTGCGCAGGACGAGGTCGAGCTCGTAGCGCACGCCGTCGCGCCGCGCGATGGGCGTGACCGTATTATGCGGCACGCCGTCCGTCTCCGAGATGATGCCCGCGGCCTCGTCGTTATAATCGCGCCAGACGCAGGTGATGCGGTCGGCCAGGTCGACGATGCGGTCGGCGCTCGCGCAGTTGAGCCGCAGCACCGGCATCGGCCACTTGACGATGCCCACCTTGACGTCCGGAAAGCCGTCGAAGAAGGTCATGCCCTCGATGCGCGCCTTCGTCATCGGGAACACGTCCAGCCCGCCCTGAAAATGCTCGTGGCTCAGGATCGAGCCGCCGACGATGGGCAGGTCGGCATTCGAGCCGACGAAGTAGTGCGGCAGCATGGTGACGAGCGAGAGCAGCTTATCGAAGGTCTCGCGCCCGATGTACATCGGGGTGTGCTTCTGGTTGAGGAAGATGCAGTGCTGGTCATAATAGCTGTACGGCGAGAACTGCATATACCAGAATTTACCATCAAGCAGGACGGGCACCATGCGCAGGTTCTGCCGCGCGGGGTGATCCAGCCGGCCGGCGTAGCCCTCGTTCTCGGCGCAGAGCTGACACTTGGGGTAGCCGTTCTGGCGGGCGCGGCGCGCGGCCGCGATGGCGCGGGGGTCCTTCTCCGGCTTTGAGAGGTTGATGGTGATGTTCATCGGCCCGTACTCCGACTTGTACACCCAGCGGATGTCGCGCGCGAGGCGGTCGCGGCGGATGTAGTTGACGTCGCCGCAGAAGTTGTAGAACCAGTCCGTGCCGCGCTCGGGGCTGACCGCGTATTCGCGCACGAAGCGGTCGTGCACCTCGTGCGGGAAGGGGGTCAGCTCGCCCATGAGGCGGGTGTCGAACAGGTCGCGTTCGGTGATGCTGTCGCCGATGAGGCCGCGGCGGACGGCGTCGTCGGTGAGTGCGGTGAGGATGGCGGTGAGAGGCTCGCCCTTAGGAGCCGTGCCGCCGCCCCGCTCGAGGTGCATCATGTCGAGAAGACGGTTGTAGACATAGCGCGAATCGGCCTCGTGTATGAGGTCGTGCGCGACGCCGTAGTTTACAAGGGCTTTGATGTAATCTTTCATAGGCTCTCCATTGTGAAATATATGTGTGGGGGGCAAAGATTTAGGACTGGTGCAACGATTCTACACCGACGCAAGCATAACAAACGGGACGGCACGGAGGCCGTCCCCTCAGCTTGTCAAAAAAGTCCTGTGAGGACTTTTTGACAAGCTTCATCCGCCGAGCATTTTGATAATATCAAAATGCTGCTTTGCTCCAAAAGTCATTGATGCATCAAGACTTTTGGACGGCGGTTTATTGTATTTGAGGCGGGCCTTGCCCCCTCAAGCTCCCCCGCTGCTCTCTTATCTGTGCCCTGCTGCACATGTTTTTTGACAGACTGACGGGGACGCGGCAGACAGTCTTCAATTATCCCAGGTAAATGGCCTCGACCTGAGAGATCAGCTCAGGCAGGTAGTCATAATAAAGCGTGATATTATAGCGCTCGTCAAGGACGGAATATATGCGCGTAAAGTCCGCGCCGGTCATCATGCCGACTGCGACGCCTACGCCGCCGAGCAATATCGCGACCAGAACCACCATGATGATTATTCTCCACGCGTTCTTCATCAGGCTTCTACCTCCTTGTAGCACCACTTGCCGCCGAGATGGATCAGCCCTCTGACAAGCCCCACCATCACGCCGCCAACAAGCCACACCGCTATCCACAGCGCCAGCAGTCCCAGCGCCAGCAGGATAAACGCCATGCCGATTATGACCATGATATCCGCAAACACCGCAATGCCGCTGCCGAACGCGGACGTGACCGCCATGACGCCGCCCGTGATGATAAGTCCGGCCAGCACCAGGAACAGCAGCGTCGGCACGATGAGCAGCAGGATGCCCAACAGACCCACCGGCACCGCCAGCAGTATGTACAGTATCAGCAGGAACACGCGCGGCTTGCGCACAGGCTCGTATTCCTCGTCGTCATAATATTCGTCGTCGTATTCGTCGTCCTCTTCCTCGATCGCGATGGGCGCGGAATCGTCCTCATCGCTCTCTGCGGGGGCTTCCGCCTCCTCTGCCGCAGGCTCGGCTGCCTCTGCCGGGGCGGTCTGCTCCCCTGCTTCGGGCGCGAACTCCTGTTGGTCAGCAGGGATGGAGAAATCCGCGATAAACGCGTCCACCTCGTCCACTGACGCTGCCGGGGCGGGGGCTTCGGCTTCCGCCGCTTCCGCTTCGGTTTCCGCTGCTTCCGCCGGGGATGCCTCTGCGGGCGCTTCGACCTCTGCTTCGGTCACGGGTGCGGCCGCTTCCTCTGTCGGTGCTTCCGGCTCCGCTTCCGCGGGCGCGGCGGGCGTCTCCGGCGTGGGGGCGAAGAAATCGTCCTCAAACATTGAGAACTGATCCGCCGAGACCTCGGCGGTCTTGGGAGCCTGACGGCTCAGCGCCTCCTCACGGATGCTCTCTATCACGCCCATGAACTCCGGCGCGGCGCCGTCCGACGCCGTATCGGACTCCTCGCGCGACTGCGCATGAACCTGAAGCTTGCGTTCCTTCGCGTTATACGACCGCGCAATCACGACGGCCTGACGCGTCGGCGAGACGAGAAGCTGCAGCAGCCCCTGCTCGTCGTCAACCTCGTCGAAGAGCTGATTATACATTGCAAGCGCGGTCTGCCTGTCCTCCTCATACATGAAGGTCAGCAGCTTGCCCAGCTCTGCGAGAAATTTCTGCTTGTTAATAAACGTTCACCTCCGGGGTGTAATTGCCATAATCACAGCTATTATAAGCAAAGTGGAGCCGAAGGTCAAGAAAAAACGTAGAAATTTTATTGAAATGGCGCGCGGAAGCCTATTGACAAGGCGCGGGCGGGATAATAAAATGGAAAATCGAATACGGCGGGGCAAGGGCCCTGACGAAAGGAGAAAAAATATGGCGAAAGACAAGAAGGTAGAACAGATAACCGACATGGAAAAAGACTTCGCCCAGTGGTTCACCGACGTGTGCACCAAGGCGGAGCTTGTCGATTATTCCGGAGTCAAGGGCTGCTACATCATGCGCCCCTACGGCTACGCGATTTGGGAGAATATCCAGCAGATCCTCGACGGCATGTTCAAGCGCGACGGGCACACCAACGTCGCCATGCCCATGCTCATCCCCGAGAGCCTGCTGCAGAAGGAAAAGGATCACGTCGAGGGCTTCGCGCCGGAGTGCGCGTGGGTCACGGTCGGCGGCAGCGAGGAGCTGCCCGAGCGGCTGTGCATCCGTCCGACCTCGGAGACGCTGTTCTGCGATCACTGGAGCCATGTGGTGCATTCATGGCGCGATCTGCCGATGCTGTACAACCAGTGGTGCAGCGTGCTGCGCTGGGAAAAGACGACGCGTCCCTTCCTGCGCGGCCGCGAATTCCTCTGGCAGGAGGGACACACCCTCCACGCTACCGAGGAGGAAGCCCGCAAGGAGACGCTTCAGCAGCTTGAGGTCTACGCCGACCTCTGCGAGAATTACCTCGCCATGCCCGTTATCCGCGGCAACAAGACCGACAAGGAAAAGTTCGCGGGCGCTGTGAACACCTATACGATAGAGTGCATGATGCACGACAAGAAGGTGCTGCAGTCCGGCACCAGCCACTATTTCGGTCAGGGCTTCGCCGAGCAGTTCAACATCACCTTCACCGACAAGGACAACCAGCAGAAGCACCCCTACCAGACCTCATGGGGACTCTCCACGCGCATCATCGGCGGCCTGATCATGACCCATGGCGACAACAACGGCCTCGTGCTGCCGCCGCGCATCGCGCCGGTGCAGGTTGTGGTCGTGCCCGTCGCGCAGCACAAGCCAGGCGTCATCGAGAAGGCGCAGGAGCTGTTCGACAGTCTCAAGGCTGCGGGCGTGCGCGTAAAGATCGACACCAGCGACAACTCCCTCGGCTGGAAGTGCGCGCAGTATGAGATGAAGGGCGTGCCGCTGCGCATCGAGCTTGGACCCAGAGACATCGAGAACGGCGTGTGCATGGCCGTCCGCCGCGACAACGGCGAGAAGACCTCCGTCGCGCTCAGCGAGCTCGCAGATCGCATCCACGGGCTGCTCGACGAGGTGCAGCAGGGGCTGTACGCCAAGGCCAAGCGCAATCTCGACGAGCACACCTACGCGGCGTACTCGCTGGAGGAGGCCAAGGAGCTGCAGGAGCGCAACGGCGGCTTCATCAAGACCATGTGGTGCGGCGACCTGCAGTGCGAGCTGGACATGAAGGAGAAGGCGGGGATGTCCTCGCGCTGCATCCCCTTCGCGCAGGAGAAGCTCGGCGAGGTCTGCGCCTGCTGCGGCAAGCCCGCCAAGCATATGATCTATTGGGGCGTGGCGTATTGATCCGCGCGGAAATTTGAAATTGTGACAGGAACAGCCTCGGTGCGGTGCACCGAGGCTGTTTTGATGTGTGTTGTTATAGGAACGGGACGGCACAGAGGCCGTCCCCTACGGGGTTGGCTGGGGCGCGCGGCGGCATGTTTGAATCGGCGCTGAATCCGAAATTTTCTTGTAGGGGACGGCCTCTGTGCCGTCCCGTTTACATTATTCAATTCACAAATCCGCCGTCGAGGGTGAGCACCTGGCCGGTGGCATAGGTCGCGTCGCAGGCCAGATACGCGATCGCCGCCGCGATCTCCTCCGGCCGCCCGAGCCGCCCCAACGGGATCTCCCCCGCCAGCATGTCCAGCGTCTCCTGCCCCAGCACCTGCACCATCTCCGTATCGATGACCCCGGGCGCGACGCAATTGACCCGTATCCCGCTCGGCGCAAGCTCCGCCGCCAGCGACCGCGTCAGCCCGATGATGGCGTGCTTCGTGCTCGAATACGTCACCTCGCAGCTCGCCCCGTGCTGACCCCATATGGAGCTGACGTTCACGATACTGCCCGCGTGCTCATGCAGCATATGCGGCAGAACCGCCTGCGTGCAGTTGAAGCAGCCGCCCAGATTCACGTCGAACAGGCGCTTCCACGTCGCGGCGTCGATGTCCTGAAACTGCTGCTGCCGCGCGATGCCCGCGTTATTCACCAGCAGCGTCACCTCGCCCAGCTCCTCCACGCAGCGGCGGTGCATCGCCCGCACGGCGGCGGCGTCCGCGACGTCGGCCTGATGCGTGATGCAGCGCACGCCGTACTCTCGCGCGGCGGCGGCGGTCTGCTCGGCGCGGGCGGTCTGCTCGATATAGTTGATGCACAGGTCGTAGCCGCGGCGGGCAAGCTCCAGCGCCGTGGCCGCGCCGATCCCGCGCGACGCGCCGGTCACGATTGCGACTTTGTTCATGGTGTGGTCTCCTTTGGATGGGTGGATTTTGTGGGGGCACGGCGTTAGCCGTGACTGAGGGGTCTCCGATGTATGGTTTATTACCATTAGGGAAAAGAGAAGGTAATGTCCAGACCACCATTGTCATTCCGAGGAGCGCTAGCGACGTGGGAATCCGTTTTCCTTGGGTCGGCAGTACGTTTTCGTGCGGTGCACAGGGGATGCGGATTGCCACGACCGGTGTGCGCACCGGTCTCGCAATGACAGGTTGTTTTGGATTGGCGCGCCGATTTGTGCGGTAGCGCAAAGCGCAACATTTGCGGGACGGCACAGAGGCCGTCCTGTGTACATTATTATTTATAGTGCGTTCTTTCTTTTCTCTTCTGTTCCAGTCTCAACTCTGGCGTCCCCTTCGGCGCTCACGCGATCGCGGCCTGGATGGTCTCGACGCTATGGTCGGCGAGGGTGTTCGTCTTTTCCGCCTTGACCTCCGCCGCGTCGATGACCTCCAATATCTTCAGCGTCACCCGCGTCGGGCGGCGCAGCACGTTCTTCGCCACGTTCTCCGTGCCCTCGATGCTCGCTATCACCAGCGGCACACCCGCCTTCTGCGCGATCTTGAAGCTCCCCGAATGGAACGGCAGCATCGCAGTGCCGTGGCTCCGCGTGCCCTCAGGGTAGATGCACATCGAGCAGACATCGTTCTTCAGGTACTCCGCCGCCTGCAGGATCGTCTTGAGCGCCTCGCGGTTATCCTCGCGGTTGATGGGCAGGTAGCACGCACCCCACGCGAGCTTGCCGACGATGGGTATCTTCAGGTTGCTCGGCTTCGAGATGAAGCTGACGTTATAATCCCGCAGCGCCCACATCGTCGCCAGCGGGTCGAAGCTCGACCGGTGGTTGCACACGAGCAGGAAGCGGCTGTCCTTCGGCAGCTTCTCCAGCCCCTCGGTGTGCACCCGCATCCAGCAATGGCCGAGGATGAAGCTGCATATGCTCACGCCCGCAACGCGGCAGATCTCGCTCTGTCTCGCGCGCGGCGCGGCCTTCACCGGCAGCCCGATGAGCCACATCACCAGCAGGTACAGTACGTTTATCGCAACAAAGCTGCCGAGGAACATCAGCAGCGGCTTCCATATATCGGCCAGCCCCGTGACCGCGGAAAAGCCGAACGCATAGACAAGCGCTATCGCCAGCGCGATCAGGGCAAATATCAGGACTATCATGTCGAACCTCCAGGGGAATGTACATTAATAAATATAGAAGTATATAATAGCACTTTTTTAATTTTTTAAAAGTGTTATTTGAAATTTTTGAAGAAAAATTTACAAATGCTAAGGCCGTAACGTGAAGCCGCTGCGGCGCGGTCACTTCATCGCGTCGAGGTTTCTGCCCGGGGAGGCGAGACGCGTCGATTTCGGGACGGGATAGCGCTTCTGCTTCTTCGTCTTTTTCGTGCCGGAGCTCGTGCTGCCGCCGCGGTAGGTGTACGTGTTCGACGTGCCGATCTTGTTCCGGCGGCGGTACTCCGCAAGCAGCGCCGCCGCCTGCTCGCCCGTCATGCCGCTGTCCGACAGCTCCGTCTCGTTCGGGTTATAGCCGCTGTTGTAGATGAGCTTATAGAGCCGGTCGTAATTCCCGCGGCGCGCGGTCTCGGCGCTCTTCTGCGCGGCGGCTTCGCGCTCCGCCGCCTCCCGCTCGCTCTCGCGCCTGACCTCCGAGCGCTCCGACGCCAGCTCCCACGCCGTTTTCAGCGCGTCGCCCTCCGCGTTGTAGCGCTGCCACGCCATGCCGTACAGCTCCGGCAGCGCCTCGCCGAGGCTCTGGAGGTAGCTGTCGTACTGCTGCTGGCCGACGCTCTGCGCGTAGCTGCTGCCGTAGCCGCCGGTCAGGGCGGCGGCCTGACCCATCGTGTCGCGCATGGCGAGGCGGCCGCGGCGCTGGTAGCTCTGGGCGTAGGAATTGTAGACGGGGTCGGACGCGGGGTCGTAGCTGAACGCGGGGCGGCAGGTGATGGCAGCATACAGGCGCTCAAGCTCCGCGTCCGGATCGTATAGGTTGGTTGACATAATGTTTCTCCTTTCGTTTTGTGGGGGTTGTTTGTGGTTCGCTCTTTCTTTTCCCCTCTGCTCGTGTCGCTACTCTGGCGACCCCTTCGGCGCTGACGCGCCACTGTCTCGCTGCGGCTCGGTCACGGCGCGGCTCTGACATGCCACCGGCATGTCATTCACTACCGCGCCGCCGCTTCGCTACCCTAAAAGGGGCAGCGCTTCGCGGTAAAGATTCGGCCTTGGCGCCCCTTTTAGGGGTGCCGCTTCACTTTTCTCCCCCTCCCCATTATTCATCCCGCTTCCATGCGGCGGGGAGGGCGGAATTCACGCGGCTCCATGTGCCGAATCCGAGGAGCGAGGCTGGGTTCGTCGCCTCCGGCGTCCAGAACACCGCGCCCACAGGCCACGCCTGCTCCGCCGCGCTCCGTCCGCCGATCAGCACCCGCCAGCCGTCCGGCAGCTCCAGTGCGCTCCCCTCCTGCGGCGACATCCCGAAGCCCACGCCGAGGCCGTCCGGCCGCAGCTTCATCGCCCAGCGCCGCCCCGCCAGACTCTCCGTGCGCAGCGCGCTCTGGCCGAAGCCGTCAGTCGCCGTGATGCGCAGCTCCAGCGTTTTATCCGGATCGAGCGCGCCGCCCAGCAGCTTCGCCGTGTCCGGCGTCAGCGCAGTCTCCGCGCCGTAGCTGCCGCCGCGATACCGCCACGCCGCGCTCAGGCTCACCGCGTTCGCCCCGCCGAGCGCCGAATACACCACCGACGCGCTCAGCTTTACGTACTTTCCGCTCTCGTCGGCCGCACCCGCCGAATCGCAGCGCTGCGCCGTGACCGCGGTGATGGACGGGGGCGCGTAGCTCTGCGCGGTGACGGTCCGGCTCAAGGCCGCGCGGCGGCCGCGCGTATCGGTCAGCACGATGTCGAATTTTGTCGAATTCGCGGTCAGCACGGGGCTGAGATATTCATACGCCGGAGCGGCGAGCGCCGTGCCGTTGACCGTGACCGAGGCCGCGGACGCGCCCGGGGCGTCGGAAAAGTCGAACTTTGTCGAATCCAGCCTGAACCGGACGCGGCTCTGCCCCGTCGCGGCGGCAGCGACTGTGCCGGAGTTCACGATGCTGCTCGTGACGGCGGCGGCAGGCAGCTTCGGCGCCATGCCCGCGTCGGCAGTGACGCTGACGGCGGCCTCGGCGGGCGCGCCGTAGGGCATGGTGCAGGCGGCGTCGGAATACGCCTGCAGCCGCGCGGTCAGGGCGAGGGCAGTCCGGGTCGGGTAGGCCGCGAAGATCGCGCGCGGGACGGTCAGGCTCACGGAACCGGTGAACGGCTCGGAGGTCAGGCGCGCCGTCTCGCCGTCGCAGAGCGTGAGGCGGTGGGTCATGGCGGCGGTGGCGGTGCCGGCCGATGCGCTCAGCGTGCCGAGCGTCTCGACCGCCGAGTCGATCGACGCGAACGACGCCGCGCCCGCCTCGCAGGTGACGGTGAAGCTGCCGAGGTTTGCGAAGCTCCAGAGGCAGTGGGCGTATTCGGCGGGGAAGAACCAGAGGTAGAACGCCGCGCCCGGGGCGATGTTGACCTCGCAGGAGCCGGAGACGGTGTAGCTTGTGCCGTTGCCCGCGACGGGGGCGGCGTGACCCTCGAAGCCGCCGGCCTCCACGGCGTTGCGGTGGGAGGCGTCGGAGGTGGTGACGGCGAAGCGGATGCCGTTGAAGTTGTTGTACTGGTAGGCGCGGGCGACGTTTGCGACTGAGAAGCTGAGGGCGGACACGCCCTGCGCGGGGGCGGTGAAGGCGTAGCGCACGACGCGGCTGAGTTTGGGGGTGATCTCGTAGCCGGCGTAGGCGGTCGAGGTGTCGACGCCGCCGCGGTACGCCGCGCGCGAGGTCGAGGTCAGGGTGTATGACATGGGTGTCTCCTTTCGTGGTTGGGTTGGGGGTGAGGGGGAGGGGCGCCGCTCCGCAGCAAAGATTCGGGACTGGCGCGACGGGGCAGCGAGCAGCCAAGATTTAGCATTCCATTTATTTTTCCCCCCTACGCATCGACTCTTATTCCAAACCCGCCGGCGGTGCTGACGACCCACGAGTCGCCGAGGCGGAGCGATTGCTCCACCTGCAGCGCCGCGACGTGCAGCGTGCCGTCCACGCTGTCAAACCACCCGCGCCGCGCCCCGTTTATCCAGAACTGCCAGCCAGTCGACGTGTACATGCCCAGCGTCTGCCCCGGCGACAGCTCGTAGTACGTCTCGCCCTCGTGGCTGCTGCTCGCCCCCGTGAAGCTCAGCCGCTGCGAGATCGCGATGCCCAGCACCTGCTCCCCCGTCTCCGGATCCGTGATCAGCCCGCGGCGTATCTGCCCCGACAGGCTCCGCAGATGCTCCTCGATGCGCCCCGCGCGCTCGTCCGACGCCGTCAGCCGCGCGTCATAATCGTAGTCCTCGACCACGCCGCGCGCCGTCGCCTCCATCCCCGCCGTCACGCGCTCCTCAAACTCCCCCAGCTCCGAGCGCGCGACATAGTCCGCGCGGAGCTGCCGGTTTATCGCGTCAACGTGCGAATAAATTTCGCCCGCGGTCTTCTCGATCAGGGCGCGCAGGCGCGGATAATTGCTTGGTGTTACCTGCCCGCTGCCGGTGGGATTCGAATCCACCGCGCGAGCGGCGGCGAGCTGCGGGCTTACCGCGCCGGTCTGCGCGGCGGCGGGCTGGGTCGTCTCGGTCGGAAGTGTCTGTGAAAGGCGGACAAGATAATCGCGCATCGCGCGCAGCTGCGACTCCGCAGAGCCGCTCAGAATCGGCGGCAGCTCGTACATTACAGCTCACTCCCCGTCTCAAGATACCGGTGCAGCGCGTGCAGGCACACGTCGCCGCTGCCGGAGATGCGCAGGCGCAGATGGTCGCAGCGGAGCGGCAGGAGCGGCAGCTCCATCGCGCGCGGGCGCTCCGTGCCGGTGTTCGCCAGCTGCCCCGCCGTCTCCCATTCGCCCGAGGAATCGTACTCGATCTCGGCCTTGACGCTGCTGCCCGCGCCCATCGTCAGGCGCAGGCTCAGGCGGTGCAGGTACTTATGCTCCGGCTGCAAAAAGTACATTATTCCGCTCTCTGCGCTCCAATTCACGCCCGTTTCCGGCGTTCCGATGCTGCCGGTGAGGGCGATGAGGCGGCCGTCGGAATCGAGGCAGAACAGTTCGCCGTCTACGGCGGCGAAGGAAACTGCGTGCAGCGAGTCCTCGCGCAGCCAGATGCCGAGCAGGCTGTCGTACACGTACAGTCCCCACTCGCCAGCGGAATTTTTCATCGAAATATAATATTTCCCGCCCAGCGCGCCCGCGGCGGCGTCGGTATATTGCTCCGCGCCGAGCGCCTCGCTGACCGATTCCGGAAAGCCGCCCTGCCACACGCAGACGTCCGCGCGGGATTTGTAAAACAGGCTGTCGCCGACGAGGACGACGCTCTCTGCGCTCCCTTTCTGGACGCCGCGGCAGGGCGTTTCGCCTATCGAATGTGCGCCGGTTGCGGACACCGTGACGCGGTGGACGCAGTTTTCCTTGAAGAAAACCGGCTGGCCGAGGTAGCCCGCCGCGCCGGTGAACGCGCCGTCGGAGCCGACCGACGCGCGCCAGCTGTCAGTGCTCAGGCCGAGGTACTGGCTCCAGTTTTTGAAGTCGCCGAGGGCGCAGCAGTAAATTTCGTTGAGGTTCTGCGCGCCGTCGTTGCCGTAGCGGCAGCCCCAGAGGCGGTTGCGGCACTGGCAGACGTAGTCCATGTCGGGCACGCGGCGCGCGACGCTGACGGTGACGCCCTCGTAGTCCGCGCTCGCGGGGCAGACGCCCGGCAGGACGAGGTAGTCGCTCTCCGGCGCGCTGCCGGATGCGCCGCCGAGGGCGTAGATGAGCTTTTCGCCGTTGAGCTCGTCGAGCGGCAGGCCGGCAACGCTCACGCCGTCGTACTGCGCGAAGAGCGCCGGAACGCTGCCCTGACTCGTCAGAGTGACGCGGGTGCAGGGCGTGGCGACCTCGGCCCAGGTGTCGAGCGCGGCGCTGTACTGGCGCAGGACGGGTGCCGCGCCGCTGCCGGTGTCAAGCCAGAGGGCGTCGTTTTCGGGGTTCTCGGGGGCTGAGTCGGAGGAGGTCGGCTCGGTGGAATAGAGACTGCCGTCGTAGCGGCAGGGCGCGAGGCTCACCGTGCCGGTCAGGACAAATTCAGCGTCCATGCTGCCGTAATCCGAGGAATCGGCGGTATTATAGAACTTTTTGTCAGGGAACACGCAGATGTACGCGCCCATGCCGACGAGCTGCTTTTTGCCCGCGGTAAGGCCGGTCAAGGGCGTGGGCGCGCCGGCGAAGTAGAGCGTGCCGTCCGCGACATAGCCGAGGGCGTCCTTCTCGATGAGCCCGCCGGGGTCGGTGAGCGCGGCGGCGACGGCGCGCGGGCGGCGCGGGGCGAGGAGGGGGTAGCGGTCGGTGCTGAGGTTTTCGGTGCGGACGAATTCGCCGTCCGCGGGGCGGCCGGACAGGCGCAGTCCGGCAAAAATCGTGGTGCTGTCCCGCGTCACGGCGGGCGCGGGCAGGTCTGGGATGAGCATGTTGGGTCTCCTTTCGTGGTGGGGGTTGGGGGAGGTGCATCTTTTCTTTTGAACTCTGCTCAAGTCGTTACTCTGGCGACCCCTCAGTCGCTGCGCGACAGCGTCTCGCTGCGGCTCGGTCACGGCGCGGCTCTGACATGCCACCGGCAT
>ERZ824473.310-NODE-310-length-93700-cov-16.918234_pt1 | contig 93700 bp, 83 predicted proteins | sample MGYA00519874_ERZ824473 | MGnify/ENA primary metagenome ERZ824473 (study PRJEB31778, sample SAMEA3449151) | human gut metagenome | biome: human gut; feature: human-associated habitat; material: faeces | place: United Kingdom | collected 2010/2012 ...
GAAAGGGTCAAGGGAGGAACTCCCTTGCGGGGTCAAGGGGCAGCGCCCCTTGGGTTTCCCCTATCAATCACGAAAAGGCAGCCGTACTGAGAATACGGCTGCCTCAGCGGTTGGGATTACTTCGCGAGCTTCGCGTTCCAGAAATTCGTGGTCAGGAAAACGTTGTAACCGGTCAGGCGGTTCGTGCAGGCAGCCGCCTGATGGAAGTGACCCATCATCAGGATGGGGCAATAGTCGCTGTAGCAGTAATACTGGATTTCTTCCCAAGCCGCGAAAGCCGCTTCCTTCGTGGCGGCGGTGGTCATCTGGAGCATGAGTTCCTGCAGATGCTCATCGTCAGACCAGCCGGCATAATCCGCAGACAAGAAATTGCGCAGGGACGGCACCGCGACAGAAGAGAAGGTGGTGAAGTACGCATCGTAGAGCGTCTCGTCGTTGCGCATGGAGGTCATGGTCGTGCGGTCGGTCGCGGTGATTTCCAGCGTCACGCCAATCTTCGCGGCTTCCTGACGCAGCACTTCCAGCATGGCTTCCGCGCCGCCGCCGGTCGCCGTCAGGATGCGCAGGGGCTTGCTGGTGTCAAAAGACGACTGCGCCAGCAGTTCCTTCGCCTTTTCCGGGTCGTTCTGGCAGAAGAATTCTTCGCCCTTGGTGGTGTACCAGCCGGGCTGGGACTTTTCCATGAAGCAAGGGTCGTTGTCGTACAGAGAGCCGTAGTTCGCGGTATTCAGGTCATCCGCATTCGCCAGTGCCTGGAACGCCAGACGGAGGTACTTGTCCGTGGAGTGCTTGTTCCAAACGAGGTTAATCATGCCAGTCTGCATAGAGTAGCAGGTGATATCGGGCATGGAGCGCAAGGTGCCAAGATAAGCGTCGGTCGCCTTGACAATGAAGTCATATTCGCCAGACATCAGGCCATTGAAACGGGTCGCCGCGTCCTTAACAATCCAGTACTTCAGCGTCTTGGTATACGCGTGCTTGTAGCCCCACAGGCCGTCAATGGGCTGATCCGGGTCGCCGTACGCCGCATAATCGTCGAAGCGCTCCAGCAGCACATACTGGTCAACCGCCCATTCCTTGAACATGTACGGGCCCGTGCCGATGATGTAATCCGCCGGGACATAGCCCGTATCAGCATTAACCGCCTCGATGGATTCCACCGGGTAGATAACAGCCGCCTGCGCTGCGCCCGCGAGCATGTCCAGCAGCATGATGGCGGAATGATCAAGCGTCAGGGAGACGGTGTAATCGTCTACCACCGTGAAGCGCGCGTCACCAACCATCTTGCGCGCCGTGCCGAAGCACTCCAGCCAGCGGTTCAGGGACGCCACCACGTCGGCGGAGGTCATTTCCTTGCCATTGTGGAACTTCACGCCCTTGCGGAGGTGGAAAGTGAACGCGGAGTTGTCGTCGCTCACGTCGTAGCTTTCGCACAGTTCCGGCGCAATGCTGCCGTCCGCCTTCAGGGTAACGAGCTGCTCCATCACCGTGCCGCGCAGCATGTTGCGGCCATTGACGGAGGTATCCTTGTGCAGGTCGTAGGACGCGCTCTGGTTGTCATCGGCAATGTTGATGATGTCCAGATAGTCCTCTGCGAAAGCTGCGGGCAGAGCCAGCGCCGCCAGCAGGGTCAGCGCCATGAGCAGGGAGAAGATTTTCTTTGCCATTTTGCGTTTCTTCCTTCCTTTGTCCTTTCGGATGTGAAGATGCCCTGTCTCATCCATTCGCGCATTCCGCCGCTGTGGGGCGTGCGCTTTCTTAGCAGGGCAAAAGGAATTTTACCACGATTTCATCTGTTTTTCAAGAGAATTTTACGTCTTTTTGCAGAAAAATCATAACAAATTTGATTAAATAGCACGGAATGTTCGTGTTTTCGCAAAAACGGTCGCGTGCTTGCCATTCTGTCACGGCTTTGCTATAATATAATGAAAGAATTCATACTATTCTCAGATGAGAATGCGCAAGCAGATGGCGCAGGCGAATCTGGAAATAGTATCAATAAACAGGGAGGCGATTTCCATGCAGCTCACGACGTCCCGGCTTATCCTCCGCGAGATGACCGACGCGGATTTCGATGCGCTCTACAGCGTCTTGGCGGACAGCGACATCATGCAGCACTATCCCTACACCTTCGACGAAGCGCGCGTGCGAAACTGGATCGTCCGCAATCAGGAGCGCTACCGCATATTCGGCTTCGGCTTATGGGCGGTCTGCCTGAAAGAGACGGGCGAGATGATTGGCGACTGCGGCTTGACGATGCAGGTCATCCACGGGCAAATCAGACCCGAAATCGGCTACCACATCCGCCGCGACTGTCAGCGCCACGGCTACGCGAAGGAAGCCGCCTGCGCCGTTCGCGACTGGGCGTTCACAACGCTGACCTTCGGCGAAATTTTCTCCTACATGAAGTGGACCAACGAGCCCTCCGCGCGCACCGCGCAATCCTGGGGCTGTCACTTCGTCGAGGACTACCCCGACGCCGAGAACGAGCGCACGAGCGTATACGCCATCACGCGAGCGGAATGGGAGCATCTGCGGGAATAACCCGTCCCCCCTGCAACAACAAATTCAAGCCGCAAATAACCCCAAAAGTGGCGGCGCCGAAGGTTTCCAAAGGGCGACCGGAAAGCCCTTTGGTCGCGCCCGCAGGCGCGATTTCCTCTGCAACAACAAATTCAAGCCGCAAATAACCTCAAAAGTGGCGGCGCCGAAGCAGTCCAGAGGGCGATCGGAAAGCCCTCTGGTCGCCTCCGCAGAGGCGAAACCCCTGCGCAGCAAAACAGAACAAGATGAAAAGAGCCGACAGCGCCTCTCCACGCTGCCGGCTCTTTATCAGCCGCTGATAAATTACTCTCCCACAACCTGCTTGCCGCCCACAAACACAGCCTTGGTGCGGCACTGAATATCGCGCAGCGGGTTGCCCTCAAAGATGGCGATGTCCGCATCCTTGCCGACTTCCAGCGAACCCACGCGGTCAGCGATGCCCACAACATGCGCCGGGTTGATGGTGATGGCGCGCCATGCGGATTCTTCCTTCATGCCCGCCTTAACTGCCAGACCCGCGCACAGCGGCAGGTAGTACAGCGGAATCACCGGCGCATCGGTGATGATGCAGACTTCCAGACCCGCGCGGTCGAGGATGCCCGCCGTCTCGAATGTCTTTTCGCGCAGCTCCGCCTTGCTCTTCGAGCCGAACGACGGGCCGACCAGCACGGGCTTGCCCGCCTTCACCAGCTGATCCACAATCAGGTGACCTTCGGTGCAGTGGTCGAGCGTAATGTCCAAATCGAACTCACGGGCGATGCGCAGGGCGGTCAGAATGTCATCCGCGCGGTGCGCGTGAGCCTTGAGCGGAATCTGCTTGCGAATGACGGGCAGCAGAGCCTCCAGCTGCATGTCAAACGGGCGGGTCTTGGTGGGGTCTTTTTCCGCCGCATCGATTTCAGCAGCATAGCGCTTCGCCTTGAAGAGCTGTTCGCGCAGGAGCGCCGCGACCGCCATGCGGGTGACGGGTTCCTTATGGCCGTTCTGACCATAGCAGCCCTTGGGGTTCTCGCCGAAAGCAATCTTCATGGCGACGGGGTACTTGACAATCATGTCGTCGATGCAGTTGCCATCGAGTTTGAGGGCAACAAACGTGCCGCCAAGGACATTCGCCGAGCCGGGGCCGGTGGTCGCGGTGGTCACGCCGCCTTCAAGGGCGAGGTGGAACGCTTCATCGCGGGGATTGATGCCGTCGATAGAGCGCATTTCGGGGGTCACGGGACTGGAGTATTCGTTGCAGTCATTGCCCTCCCAGCGCATCCCCTCTTCGTCGATACCGATATGGCAGTGCGCGTCAATGAAGCCGGGGGTCACGAGGCAGCCCGTGGCGTCGATGACCTTGGCGTCCGCGGGTGCATCGACGGTCTTGCCGATGGCGGCGATTTTGCCGTCGTCGCCGATGAGCAGTTCGCCGTTTTCGATTTCCGCACCCGTGATAGGCTTGATTTTTCCACCCTTAATGAGAATCATAGGGGTCAACCTCCTTATGTTGAACAAGGGACTTGCGCCCTTGAACTTTTCGCTGATTATGCAGGGGTTTCGCCTCTGCGGAGGCGACCAAAGGGCAATGAAAACAGACGAAGCCTGCGATCGCCCTTTGGAAACCTTCGGCTCGCACCCATGCTACTGGTCTTTATCGCAACGAGCGCGGCGTTACTCTTCCTTCAAATACTTGTCCATCCACGCGGTGATTTCCTGCAAACGGCGGATGCGGCCCTTGGGCTTGCCGCCGCGGCTCAGCTCGTGGTTTTCACCGTGGAACAGGCACAGGCGCGTCGGGACGCCGTGGTGAATCAGCGTTGAATACATTTGCAGCGCCTCCACCATCCAGCAGCGGTAATCCTCCTCCGAATGGATGAACAGCGTCGGCGTGGTGCAGCGGTCGGCGTATTTCAGCGGCGACTGCTTCCACATCTTCTCCAGATTCGTGTGGGTTGTGGCGAGAATCTGCCGCTCGGCGAACAGTGTGCCGATGTCGCTCGTGCCCTCCATGCTGACGAAGTTCGCAATGCCGCGCTGGGATGCCGCCGCCGCGAAACGGTTCGTGTGGCCGATAATCCAGTTGGTCATGAAGCCGCCGTAGCTGCCGCCCGTCACGCCCATATGCTTCTCGTCCATGTCGGGATAGGCTTTCAGCGCCTCGTCACAGAACGCCATGATGTCGTCATAATCAATCGTGCCGAAGCGGCCGCAGATGTAGCCGAATTCGTTGCCCCGGCTTTCGCCGCCGCGCGGGTTGCAGTAGATGACGTAGTAGCCGTGATTCGCCCAGTACTGCATCTCGTGGTAGTACACCGCGCCGTAGGTCAGGTGCGGGCCGCCGTGAATGTCGAGAATGACAGGCGTCTTCTTGCCCGGCACATGATCGGTCGGCGTCATCACGAAGCCGTCAATCTGTACGCCGTCGCTGTTGATGAATTGCAGCGGCTGCGGGATAACAGGCGGCTTGGTGAGGAAGAAGTCGTCGTTCCAGCTGCTCAGGCGGGTCAGCTTGCCCTCCGCAAAGCGATACAGCTCCTGCAAGCGCATGTCGTACATCGCCACGCAGTACACTGCGCCGTTCTGCACATCGAAGCAGTCAATCGAGCCGTCCTTCTCCAGCAGCTTCTCCATCTTACCCGTGCGGTCAATGCGCCACAGGTGCGTCGCATCATATACGCCAGTCAGGAAGTACAGGTACTCCCCGTCCGCGCGCATCACATAGCCGCCGCCCATGCGGCAATCGCTGCCGACGGGGTTGCCGACGTTGATTTCGTCGTCCGTGTCGCACAGGAGGGTGCGCGCGCCCGTTTCGAGGTTCAGCAGCAGCAGGTCGGGACACTGTGCGCAGCTGTACCGATCCATCTTCGACCCGCAGTAGGCGAGCGAATCGCCCCAGAACGTCATGCCTTCGATGTAATATTCATCCTCCGGCAGCAGGCAGGTGATTTTGCTCTTCTCCGCGTCGTAGCAGTAAACGCCGACAAGCTCTTTTTCAATCGGCTCCACCATGCAGCCCGCGTAGGCAATCTTCATGCCCTCTACGCACACTTCCATCACGCGGAAGCGCGGCGGGGTGATGCGCTTGAGTTCTTTGCCGTCCCAGAGATACAGCGTCTTGCGGGTCTTGTTGATGATGCCCTTGCCGTTGAACCAGAAGGGATATTCATCGAACACGGTGCAGACCTCATTGCGCTCCTTTTCCGCCAGACGCGCCGCGAGCCGCTCATGCCCACTCAGTCCCTCCAGCGCGGTCTCAGTGGTCAGATTATCGACGCGGGAGAACACAATGCTTCCATCCGTCAGTACGCCTTCGAGCGACAGGGAGCCTTCGCCGCGGCATACTTCTTCCGCCGCACTGCCCGCATTCTGGCGGTACAGCACGGTCTGCCCATCCGGGAAAGCGTCATCCGCTTCGACCGGCACGGTGTACAGCAGCGTTTCCGCACCCTGCCAGCAGAAGCCCTTCACGCGTCCGGAGTTCGTCAGACAGGCATTTTCGCCGCTTTCCGCATCGATGCGGTAGAGGTTGGCGTTGTAGCCATTCTTTGCGAGATCAGGCGTCGTCGCGACATAGGCGACCTTCTTCCCGTCGGGGCTGATTTGCACCTGCGAGAGGAAATTATACATAAGAAAATCATCAAGTTGAAGCTGTTCCACGCTATTTCCTGCCTTTCAGGGCACAGCGGTAGGCGCTGCGTCCGCAACAAAATGGGAAACTGGTGAGCTTTCTTTAGGGTGTGTTTCTAAAATGAGACCGGTGCAGTTTCGAGCAGATTTTCTTGCAATTCAAGGATGAAAACCGAAGGTTTACTGGCGGTAAATCGAGGTTTGAAGACGCAGAAGTGCAAAAAAAGATGCCGAAAATGCTGCCGGGCGAATTTAGAAACACACTCTATGGATAGGGAGAATGCAAAGAATGCCAGAGGGTGTTTTGAACCCTCTGGTTGTTCTTTGTTGCAGGGATTTCGTCTCTGCGGAGGCAACAAGGGGGCAATGAAATCAGACAAAGTCTGCAATCACCCTATTATCCCTTGTGTGCCAAATCGACCTTGGAGGCGAGGTAAGCGAAAGCGAAGTAGCAGTCGTTTTCGTCGCCTGCCTTCACCACGCGCTCCATCAGGTCATATGCCTTGTCAGGCTGACCATTCTGAAGGAAATAGTTCGCGATGCCGAAGCCCATGGTGATGAGCTCCAGTGCCGTAACCTCCTCGGGGTCGGCGGACAGCAGCTCTTCCGGTTTCTTCAAGCCCTTGTACATCAGCAAACGTGCATAATAGGCGGTGTTCTCGCCCGGATTCATGTGGTCGGTGATGCGCGCAAGAATCTTCGCCGCTTCCTCGTCGTTGCCAAGGCGCTTGAGCGTCATGTAGTACCAGTCGGTCACGGCAATCAGCTCCGGATCGGCGTCTGTCAGCTCGTAGCAGCGCGCATACGCCTTCGCCGCCTTCGCATAATCGCGCAGGAGGAAGTAGCTCAGACCCAGATGGTAGAACACATTCCAATCATTCGGATTCAGACGGGACGCAATCACGAAATCCGCCGCGGCGTCCTCAAAGCGCCAGCAGGACAGGAAGCGATGCGCACGATGACGGTAATATTCCCAGTTGAAGGGGTCGCAGGAAATCGCCATGGCGTAGCACTCTTCCGCCTCGCGCATCATGGACACCTTCGCCAGCGCATGACCCTTCTTCATCCAAGCGTCGCCGCTTTCGGGATTCGCAGCCACAGCCGCGCTCGCCGCCTGAATATCCGCCGTCTCCGGCACAACGCAGCGCACAAAGCTCGCCGATTCATATGCCTGATTCATTGTTCTCGCTCCTCCCTTCAAGCCTGACCGATGTTCTTCAGGTCAACACGCGCTGCCAGGCAGCCGAACGCCGCGTACCACTTGCTGTGTTCTGCCGTGTACACGACCTTCTTGAGCATTTCGACGCCCTTTTCTTCCTGGCCGTTCATGCGGTAGTAGTTCGCCACGCCGAAGCCTTGCGTGATAACGTCCAGCCCCGCACCGTCGCCCGCGTTGGTGAAGAGCGTTTCCGGCGCGCGCAGCCCCTTGTAGACGCGCAGGCGCTGATAGTAGGAGTTCGCCACCTCGTCGGACACAGGCATGTCCTCGGTGATTTCGTCCAGCAGCTTCGCCGCCTCTTCGTCCTTGCCCAGCCGCTTGAGCGTCATGTAATGCCAGTCCGTCACGGCGCAGATATCGTCAGCGGTCTTGTTCAGCGCGGCACAGCGCGTGTACGCCCAGTCCGCCTTGTCATACATGCCCAGCAGGAAGTAGCTCAAGCCCAGATGATACCACACGTTCCAGTCGTTCGGATTCAGGCGGGACGCGATGGTGAAGTCCGCCGCGCCATCGGCAAAGTAGCCGCAGGACACGAAGCGGTGCGCACGATGGCGATAGTATTCCCAGTTGAAGGGATTGATGGCAATGGCGCGAGAATAGCACTCCGCCGCCTCACGGTAGTAGCCCAGCCCCGCCAGCAGCAGCCCGCGCTCCTTATGGAGTTCGGCATTCTCCGGATCCTTCGCAATCTTTTCGTCGATTGCGGTCAGTTCCGGGGTCGTCGGCAGTTCGTTCCGCTCCCAAGACGCGACCTGATATTCCTGCACCAGCGTGCTGGAGCGGGCAATGTCCAGACCGACCTTCTTCTTTTCGCTCATGGTTTGTCATCCACCTTTCTTTTTCGTGATGAATCAGGGTCTTTCCTGCCTGTGATTCATATTTATTGTACGACTTCAATCGTCCCAATGCTTCAGCTGATCGGCAGCGGCGTGTTCCGCAAAACCGCCCCACGTTTCGTCGCGGCCCACAATGCGCGTCAGGATTTCCTTCGCCTTCTCGCGGTTGCCCAGCACATATTCCTCGTACACCGCCAGACCATATGCGCCCGTGGCGTACATGTGGTCGTCCTTCGCCGCGGCTTCCGCCAGTACTTCATCGATATTCCGCGTGCCATTGTAGACCAGTACGCGATCGAAGTAGCCTTCGCTCATGCCGGGTTCCATGTCGGCATGGATGCGCGATGCCGCCTTGCGCATATCGTCAATGCGCCCCATCTTCATCAGCGTCATGCAGTACCAGTCGGTCGTGCAGATGCGGTATTCATCCGTAGGCGACAGGGCGTAGCAGGTTTCATAGGCTTTGAGCGCACGCTCGTAGCTGCCCATCAGGTGGTAGCTCAGCCCCAGATGATACCAGCAGTCCCAGTTCTTCGGGTCGATGCGCAGCCCCATCTCGAAATCCGCCGCAGCTTCCTGATACTGCCCCAAATTCACATACGCATGACCGCGATGACGGTACAGCAGGGACATGAACGGGTCGTAGGTCAGCCCGATGGAGTACGCCTCCAGCGCCTCGCGGAAAAACATTTGTCCGCGCAGCGCCAGCCCCAGCGCCATGTACTTCTCAGCGTTCGTCGGGTCAGCAGCGACGGCTTCCCGCGCCGCCTTGATTTTGTCGTTTTCTTCCACCGTGTCACGCGCGGCGAAGATTTGGTTTTCCTTCAAGCCCTTCTTGCTCATAGGAACAATACCTCCTCAATCCAGATTGACGATGAACTGGACTTCCAGCTGATTTTCGTCGCCCGACGGCTTCGCCTGCACAACGACGCCCGCCGGAGGATTTTCCGGGTCAATGAACACCTTGCGTGCGCCGAGGTAGTCGTTCACCTGCTCGATGTCGCGCACATAGCCGTATTCCATGAGGATGTTTTCCTTCTTGTAGCCGAACTGCTCGAACAGCTCCGCGTAGCGCTTCATGACCGCCTCGCTCTGCGTCGCCAGCGTCTTGAATTCCGGACGTGCGCTGTGACCCGTGAACCATGCGATGCCGTTGTACTCCACCACGCGGCTCATGCCCGGCACAACGTCGCGGCGGGTAATCTGCGGGTTTTCACCCGTTGCCACGAACAGCGCCAGCTCAATTTCCAGCTTCGGGCCGAAGGGGGTATTCTGGCGCGGCGGCGCTTCGACAATCACGCCCGCCGGGGGATTCTCCCCGAAATAGGCATTGAACGGCTCGGCGATTTCGCCGTAGTGCGCCATATTCTTGATGAAGCCGTTCGCCGCGATGACGTTTTCCTTCTTCAGACCGAACTTCTCGAACAGCTCGTCATAGCGGTTGAGTACGCCCGCCACCTGTTCGCCCAGCGTATCCACCTTGGGATACACATGCCCGGTGAAATACGCCATGCCATCGTATTCCACCATGCGGCAGCCGCGGGTAACATCATAGCGCTTAATCGGGAGGCTGTCATTCGTCGCGACGATGAAGCTCAGCTCCATCAGGATGTTATCCCCCACGGGCGAATGCTGAATCGGCAGCCCCGTGACCGTCACGCCCGCCGGCGGATTCTTCGGGTCAATCCACTGGAAGTAGATGTCGGCGAATTCGTCCTCATCATCGGCGTTCTTCATGAAGCACGTCGTATAGAGGATATTGCTCTTTTTCAGGCCAAATTGCTTGAACAGCTCGTCATAGCGCTTGAGGATGCCCTCTGCCTGCTCTTTGAGCGTCTGATACTGCGGCGCGGCATGACCGGTGAAGAATGCCAGATTCTTCGAGAAGGTCACGCGCGAATAGCCGCCCTTCGATACATCCAGATGCTGAATTCCCATGATTTTTCTACCTTCCTTCCATATTACTGTATTACTATGTGGGGAGACGCCAGAGGCTCTGCCTCTGGAATCTGGAAGGGCGTTCCTCCCTTGACCCCTTTTTGCGATTGAGTTGCGCGCATTTTCATGCTGTGTGCGCGTGTTTATTCGGGGCACGTCCCTGCTTACACCTTGCAGCAGGCCACCCAGTGGTCATTGCCGACATTAACCAGTTTCGGCTTCTGCGCGGTGCATTCCTTGCAGCAGCCATGGCACCGCGTGTGGAAGCAGCAGCCCTTCGGCGGGTTGATGGGGCTCGGCACATCGCCTTCCAGCATGTCCTGCATCGCGGGGATGTCCGGGTCGGGAATCGGAATCGCCCCCAGCAGCGCCTTCGTGTACGGATGCAGCGGGTTGTCGAACAGTTCCTTCTTCGGCGCAATTTCGACGATGTTGCCCAGATACATCACAGCAATGCGGTCGCAGATGTGTTTGACGACGCTCAGGTTGTGAGAAATGAAGATGTACGTCAGCTGATATTTCCGCTGCAATTCGCGCATCAGATTCAGGATCTGCGCCTGAATCGACACGTCCAGCGCGCTGACCGGCTCGTCGCAGACAACCAGCTTCGGGTCAAGCGCCAATGCGCGCGCAACGCCGATGCGCTGCCGCTGACCGCCGGAAAACTCGTGCGGATAGCGCGTGTAGACCTCTTCGCGCAGGCCGACGTCGTGCATGAGCTGCAGCACGCGGGCGCGGCGCTCCTCCTTGTTGCCCATGTGGTGGACAATCAGCGGCTCCTCGATGCAGCGCCCGACCGTGAAGCGCGGGTCAAGGGAGGAATACGGGTCTTGGTAGATAATCTGAATCTTCTGGGTCAAATCCATGTTCTGCTGACGGTTCATCTTCGCGAACAGATCATGCCCCTCGAAGGTGACGCTGCCCGCCGTAGGCTTGTTCAGCCGGACGACCGTGCGCCCTGTTGTGGATTTGCCGCAGCCGCTTTCGCCGACCAGACCGAACGTCTCGTTCTCGTACACGTCGAACGTCACGCCGTCTACCGCCTTGACGTACGCGGGTTTGCCCTCCGCGTCGCGCTTCCCCTTGATGGGATAATAGATTTTCAGATCTTTAATTTCCAGCAGCTTCTTCTTTTCGTTCTCGCTCATCCCTCAACGCCTCCTTCGTACAGGAAGCACCGCACCTTGCGCCCATCTTCGAGCGTCACCAAGTCCGGCATTTCCTTCTTGCAGCGTGCGCCGCACTTCTCGCACCGCGGCGCGAACCGGCAGCCCTGCAGCTTCTCGCTGGGCGACGGCACCATGCCGGGAATGCTGGGCAGTTCCTCCATATCGTCATCCGTCAGCTTCGGAATCGAGCGCAGCAGACCAGCCGTGTAGGGGTGCAGCGGATTCTTGTAGATGGAGCGCACATCGCTGTACTCCACCGCCTGTCCGCAGTACATGACCATGACGTGCTTGGCGATCTGCGCCACAATGCCGAGGTCATGCGTGATGAGAATGATGGATGTGCCCATCTTCTCCTGCAATTGCTTCAGCAGGCGCATAATCTGCGCCTGAATCGTCACGTCCAGCGCGGTCGTTGGTTCGTCCGCAATCAGGATTTTCGGGTTGCACGCCAGCGCCATGGCAATCATAACGCGCTGGCGCATACCGCCGGAGAGCTGGTTTGGATAATCGTTGATGACGTGTTCCGGCTCCGGGATGCCGACGAGCCGCAGCATTTCGATGGACTTTTTGAGCATTTCCGCCTTGCCCATCTGCTGATGGAAGCGGAACGATTCGCCAATCTGCTGTCCGACGGTAAAGACGGGGTTCAGGCTGGTCATTGGCTCTTGGAAAATCATCGAGATGTCATTGCCGCGGATGCTGCGCATTTCGCGCTCCGACTTTTTCACCAAGTCCTGACCGTGGTAGATGATTTCGCCGTCAATAATTTTGCCGGGCGGCGAGGGAATCAGGCGCAGGATGGACAGCGAGGTCACAGACTTGCCGCAGCCGCTTTCGCCGACGATGGCAAACGTTTCGCCCGGCTCAACCTCGAAATCCAGTCCGTCCACTGCGGGGACGACGCCCTCTTCGGTATAATAGTAGGTTTTCAGACCTTTGACCTGCAATACGGGTTCCGACATCAGGATGACCTCCTCATCATACTATTTCTAAATGAGAATGGAAAAGGCGCAAGCAGCTGGCGCAGGCGAATTTAGAAATAGTATTAGTTATTCTTGAGTTTCGGGTCAAGCGCGTCGCGCAGACCATCGCCCACCAGCGAGAAGCTCATAACCACCAGCGTAATGGCAATACCGGGGACAAGCACGCCCGTTGGGTAAGTGCGGATGACTTCGCGCATCTGCGACAGCATTGCGCCCCATTCGGCTTCCGGCGGCGTCACGCCCAAGCCGAGGAACGACAGGGACGAAGCCGTCAGAATCGCCGTGCCAAGGCTCAGCGTCACATTGACGATAATCTGGGACATGGAGTTCGGGATGACGTGGGTGAAGATGATGCGCAGATTGCTTTCGCCCATCGTCTTGCACGCCTCGACATATTCCGAGCTTTTCAGGCTCAGCACGACACTTCGCACCATGCGTGTCAAGCCCGGTATGGTAAATATCGTAATGGCAATGACGGTGTTGACCGAACCCGGTCCCAGCACCGCGACGATGGTGATGGCAAGCAGCAGGCCAGGGAAGGCGAGCAAAATGTCGATGAACCGGCTGATAATCGCATCGACCCAGCCGCCGAAATAGCCGGCGCTCACGCCGAGGAGCACACCAATCAGCGCGCCGGACAGCACGCCCGCGAAGCTGATGGCCAGCGACACACGCGCGCCGTAAATCATACGCGCCAGCGTATCGCGACCCAGATTGTCCGTGCCGAGCGGATGTTGCACCGTCATCGGGCCATACTTCTTCATGACGCTCTGTTTGAGCGGGTCAACCTGCCACACCAGCGGGCCGAGAATCGCAATCAGCACGAACAGGATGAGGACAGCGGCGGCAACCACGGAGACTTTTCTGCGCATGAACCGGCGCAGCACAGGATGCTTGTTCTTCATATCTGCCGTGTTCCTCCTTAATCGTACTTCACGCGCGGATCAACCGCCGCATACAGCAGGTCAACCAGCGTATTGACCAGCACAAACGTCACCGCCAGCACCAGCACAGCCCCCTGAATCGCGGGATAATCGCGGTTGCTGACCGAATCGACGACGAACCGCCCAATGCCGGGAATCGAGAACACCGTTTCCACCAGCGTTGCGCCGGCGAGCAGTCCGCCAAAGCGCAGACCGATGGTCGTCAGCACGGGAATCAGCGCGTTCTTAAACGCATGACGATAGGTAATCACGCGCTCCGGCACGCCGCGGGAACGAGACGTGCGGATATAATCCTGATGGATAACGTCCAGCATCGCGCTGCGCGTGGTGCGCGCAATGCTGCCGATTGCTTGCAAGCCAAGGGTGGCAATCGGGAGAATAGCTCCCTGCCATGTATCCATGCCGATACTTGGCAGCCACCTTAAATTCAAACAGAATATAAGCATCAATATGAGCGCGAGGAAGAACGACGGCGTTGAAACCGTCAGGAGCGACAAAACCATGATGAGGTTATCCGCGAATTTATTGCGGTGGATGGCCGCAATGATGCCCAGCAGCACGCCCACAGCAGCGCCGAACAGCGTGCCGCCGACAGCGAGCGTCAGCGTCTTGGGGAAGCGCTTCGCCAGTTCCTCCACGACGGGCTTGCCGGAGAAAATCGACGTGCCCAAATCGCCGTGCAGCGCATTGCCCACGAAGCGGAAATACTGGATATACAGCGGGTCGTTCAGACCCAGACGTTCACGTTCATATTCCTTGGTGTCCTTCGGAATATCCATGCCCAGCATCATGTCCACCGGGTCGCCCGGAATCAGCCGCACCATCATGAACACAATCAGCGACAAAATGAACAACATGGGTATCACTTGCAGAATCCGCTTAACAATGTATTTCCCCACGGGACATCCCCCCTGTTACTATACTACATAAAACCCTGGTTTCTACTGTTTGGATGGATGATACCTTTTTGCTTGATTTTGCTTGTTGCGCTGTACCGAAGGTCTTTTAGGATGTTTTCTTTTTTTTGGGAGGCGCGGCGGAAGGTCGGGAAACCCTCCGCCGCGCCTGATTCAATACCTGTTGGGATTACTCACGGCAGCGCACGTGAGCCAGATCCATGGTGTTGGAGGAGTTCACAGCAAAGCCCTCAATCTTGTCGGACAGCGCGTACACATTCTTGCGCAGGTTCATGTAAGCGCCGAAGGGATCTTCGTACAGGGTAATCTGCGCGATGCGCTCGTAGATGGCGTTGCGCTCGGTCTCGTCCATCGTCACAGCGCCCTTTTCCAGCAGCTCGTCCACCTCGGCATTCTTGTAGAAGCCGTAGTTGTTGACGTTGGTATCCGCAGAGTGCATGATGCGCTTGAGCAGCGTGTCCGCGTCGGAGTCGCCGCCGGAGCCCATGATGAACATATCCCAGCCGAACTTCTCGTTGAACTCTTCAGGCGTGAAGTTCGCCCACGCGGAGGTGAACACCGCGCGCTCGACAACTTCCAGCTTGGCGTTGATGCCGATTTCCTTCAGTTCCTCCGCGATGATTTCCGCCATTTCCACAGCGCGGTTGTACATTGCGCTGGTCATGATGGTCAGGTCAAAGCCGTCCGGATAACCGGCTTCCGCCAGCAGCTGCTTCGCCTTTTCCGGGTCGTAGGGCACAACGCCGACAGAGGAGTAACCCGCCACAGAGGGCGCCATGATGCTGTCAATCGGGATTTCGCCCAAGCCACTGTAGAGGTATTCGCAGATGGCGTTGCGGTCGATGGCATAGCAGATAGCCTGACGGACAGCCGGGATGCTCATCGGCGCATGGTCGGAAGCGCAGTTGAACTGGAACAGGTGGCAGCCGTTGCCATCGGTCTTGCTGACGGTCACACCGTCCAGCGCGTCCAGGCGAACCGCGTCATCCGGGGAAACACCATCGGCGATGTCCGCCTGAGCAGTTTCGACGGCAATCGCGCGGCTGGTCTGTTCAGGAACAATCTTCATGACGATTTCATGGGTGAGGGGTGCGCCTTCGTAGTAGTTCTCAAAGGCTTCAAACTTCATGACCTCGCCCTTGTCCCACTGGGTGCACTTGAAGGGGCCCGTGCCGTCAACGCTCTCCGCGGTCTTGCCGAGGTCAGCGCCGTACTTTTCGATGTATTCAGGATTCAGCACGAATGCCCACTGCTTCGCAATCGCCTGCAGGAAGAACGCCTTGGGCTCCTTCAGGGTGATGACGAAGGTGTAGTCGTCCGTCGCAACCGCCGTATCAATGAAGGAAGCGTTCGAGGTATAGCGCTGCGGATTCTCGGTATTCAGCAGGCGGTCAAACGTCGCCTCGAAGTCGTGGGCGGTGCAGTGACGGCCGGAGTGGAAGTACACGTCCTGACGCAGATGGAACGTCCACGTCATCTTGTCCACGGACGCTTCATAGCTTTCCGCCATCTTGCAAACGACGTTGCCATCGTTGTCGTAGCCCAGCAGACCGTTATAGTACTGCGGCATAACCTTGCTGTTGGAAACATTGTTCTGCGGATCGAGAATATCCTGATCGTTGCCAATGACCCAGGTGATGGAGTCCTTGTAGCCATCTTCCGCGGACGCGGCGGTCGCAAAGACCATCGTGAACGCCATGGCGAGCGCGAGCAGGACAGTAACCAGCTTCTTCATGTTGAGTTCCTTCCCTTCTACTATTCTACTTGGAAGCACTGCTTCTTGAAAGCAGCGTTTCCATTTATATTCAACCTGCGTTTTGCAGGCGGAATATCATGCCTTTGCGGGGACAGTGTAGCTGACGCCCATCGCGTCCAAATCCTGCATGGACTGCTTGACAGCGAACAGCGCGCGGTTGTCTGGCGATTCCGCCAATTCTTTCAGCAGCGGGATTGCTTCCGCATCGCGCCCCTGATAGTGCAGGTAATTCGCCAGACCGTAGGTGAGCATCAGGTGGTAAATGCGCGGACGTTCGGGATTCTTGCAGTTCTTCTCGCATTCCTCCACGAAGTTTTCCGGCTTCAGCACACCCTTATAGAGCAGTACGCGGCAGAGGTAGTCGCCATCCTCGGTGGGCATGTCGGGCGTAATGTCTTCCAGCGCCTTCGCGGCTTCCTCCGGCTGACCCAGCTTCATGCAGATCATCCAGTACCAGTCCGTCGTCGCGGGCAGGGCATTCACCCCGTACTTCTTCATCAGCGTCTTGCTGTTCGCGTGGGCGACCTTCGCCTCTTCGTACATGCCGCTGAGGTAGCACGCCACGCCCAGATAGTACCAGCATTCCCAGTCTTCCGGGTTTTCCAGCGCCGCCAGTTTCAAGTCGGACGCCGACTGCGTGTATTCCTCGCGCCCAATCAGCTTGCGGCCGCGCCAGAAACGCATCAGGCTGTCAAAGGGGGCATACACCAGTCCCTTGGAGAAGCACTCCACCGCTTCGTTGGTCTTTCCCGCGTCCAGCAGTTCCAGCCCCTTCTTCTTCAGCAGGTTCGGGTTGCATTCCTCATTCCGGAGAATTTCGCTCGTCATGGCTCTCGACCATCCTTTCTTTTCTTGCAGGGGACTCTGCATAAAAAAACATGAAAAGTACAATGTCCCCTGATACGGAAAATGGAACGACGAATCCGTCGTTCCACTTTGAACGTAGTGCTATTCTACACGATTTCTTTTCGCTTGTCAAATGCAATTTTCGGACTTTTCGGCCGTTTTCGTGCATAAAACGTCATAGTTTTTGCATCTTTATCTGACACTTTTTGCAATCCCACGATTCTTGTAGGTTCTGCAATGTCCCGAATCACCGTACTAAAGTGATGTATTCTGTATACAATCAAACGTTCTGAAATCAGTCATTTTTTGCAGCACAGCTTGACAATTCTTGAGGTTTTGGCTATACTTTTTCCAACCTCAGATTCCATCTCGTCAGGGTGGGAGAATGAGGGCGGTATTTTTCAGGGACTGCAGTCAGGAGGTGTTTGGTAATGCCCGATAAGGAATGGCTCTACCCCAATCTGCACGAGAACGGCTATACATACAGTGCGCTGGAGAACCTGCACTACATTCCGCATGTTCATGGCGGTCTCGAATGCATCTATGTGCTGGACGGCGAACTTTGCGCCACCATCGACGAAAAGAACTACACGCTGAAGAAAGGCGACATCTGCCTGATTTTCCCGCAAGTGCGCCACAGCTATCGAACGCCCAATCACAGCAACATCTTCTGCTTCGCCTTGCTCCACGATACCATGCCCGACGATCTGCGCTCGCTCTTCGTCGATGGCTATGCACTCCCCAACCCGATTTACCGTGCAGGGAGCTATTCGCCACTCATCCCCGAAATTATTGACCACATGCTGATGCCGGAAGAGCGCAAAGCGAACCGGCTGGTGCATACCGGGCGGCTGCTGATGCTGCTCGGCCTGCTGTTCGACGCGCGCGCGCCCATTTCGGCGCAAAAGCTCGCCATGTCCAAGGAAGCAGAGGTGCTGGAATACCTGCACGAGAATTTCCACGACCCCATCACGCTCACGCAGGCAGCGGAGCATCTGGGGTTGTCGCAATTCCAGCTCTCCCGCATTTGCAACCACCAAATTGGCATGGGCTTCAACGCCTACCTGAAAAGCCTGCGCGTAACCGCCGCCATGCGCCGATTGGCGTTCACAAACAAGGGAATGCAAGAGATTGCCCTCGGCTGCGGCTTTGAGAGCGTCCGCACGTTCAACCGCGCATTCAGCGAGGAAACGGGCATGTCGCCCAGCGAATACCGCCGCGCTCATCAGCAATGCACGGCGCTGAATCTCGACGTGAACCCCGCGCCCGCGAAAAAATCCGAATAAACAGACGAATCCCCCATGTAGCCGTTTTTTGCACTGCATGGGGGATTGTTCTACTGCCGATTATTTATTCTCCGCTGGTTCGTCATCATAGTGAACTGCGCCCTCGACGTACACATGCGCATACCCGCTGGCGTTTTCGCCGCTGATGGTCACGGTGTACTTGCCCGGCGTCTTCGGCACGATGCTGAAGCTGCTCGTCGGCAGCCGCTTGCCGGTGTAAATCGGCTCACCGTCCTCCGGGGTGATGGTCACGTCGATGCGCCCGCCGTCACACTGGATGTCCGCCACGATTTCCTTGCCTTCCGGCACAATCAGCGTGGACGTGTAGGTCGTATTCAGCGCTGTAAAATCAAGGTTGAATACCACATCGGACGTTGCGATGACCCCATCGAAGGGCGCTTGCGGCTGCTGGGCACAGCCAGTCAGCAGCAGTGCCAGCACCAGCAGACCGAGCAGCTTGCAGAAAGTCGTTCCTTTGTGACGCATGATGATTCCTCCTTGTTATATCATTGGAAAGCCAGCTGCTCGGTCGCGCCCATTTGGCGCGGCAATGTGCAAGGGGTGGGGAAAGCAAGTTGGAGGCGCTCCTGTGGGAGCGCAAAGTTACTGGCAGGGACGCTTCGCTGCCTGCGCCCCTGTTGACTTTTCCTTTGGAATGGTCGCCCGTGGAACAGTTGGGGCGTTGCCCTAAACCCCACAAGGGAGCTCCGCCCCTTGACCCCGCAAGGGACATTGTCCCTTGACCCTTTTTGGGCTGCCCAGCTTGGTCGCATTACCCAGACAGGTTTTTTAACCTGCTTTTTTCTCCTTCTGACCCTCTTTGTGGGTCATCCGGATGATGCCCACTACCGCCGCGAACAGCACACCCGCGACAGGCCAGACAATCCACGTCCGATCCCATGCCATCGTGATAAAGCTCCACGCCAGATACGCCGCCGTCACCAGGCACCAGTAAATCGGCACAATCGGCGAACGTGCCGCGCGCTTGCCTTCCCGCGTGTAGTCGCCTTCTTCCAGCAGCCGCTGGAACGACCCCTGCACCATCCCGACGCGGACAAACAGGTACACTGCCACGGCGACCATCGCCAGCAGCAGCGACACGCACGGCAGCATGATGCGCTCCGGGGCTGCGACGCTGTCCGCTGCCAGCGTGCCGAGCAGCACGGGTATCGCCGACAGAATGCACAGCACAACGCCGACGATGATGCCACGCGTGCAGGTTTCGCGGTACGCCGCCTGCTTCTCCTTCACCATGCCCGACACGCCGTAAGCCGTCTCGATGTCCTCCTGCTCCAGATATTCGTATTCCTTGCTTTCCATGCCCTGCCGCAGGAAGATGACAACCGCTGCCACAACCAGCAGCAGCAGAATCACCACGCCGATGATGCTGCCCACGCCCGCCGCAGGTCCTTCGCCCGTGCGGGAGAGAATCATCAGCAGCGGAATCGGTGAAAGCACGCACAGACTGACCGCCAAGGCGCGTGTGGGCGCCTGCTTCCGGCAGAGGGCGAGGAAGGCGCTCGCTTCTTCCATGCTGACGCGGCGAACGCTGCTGTCCGGCGCGCTGTCCTCCACCGCCGCAGGGGTCGGCGCTTCGTTCTCGTCGCGCAGCAGGTAATCCGTCGTCACCGAGAAGAGGTCTGCCATTGCCAGCACGCGCCCCAAATCGGGAATCGCTTGTGCGCTTTCCCACTTGCTGACCGCCTGACGCGACACGCCGAGCTTCTCCGCCAGTTCTTCCTGACTCCATCCATTCTTCTTCCGCAGGTCGATGATTTTGTCTGCTAAAATCATGGTTGTTTCTCCTTTCCGTTCCCTCTTGGGATGGCTTTATCCTATCAATTTTCCCGGTTGCGCACCACCAAGCGGCGCTGGAAATCTGTCAACCCGCGGTTGCATTTCAGCAATCGGTCGTATTTGAACCCATTTTCGCCATTCCGTTCTCGATTTTCCTGTGCTATCATCGAGGATGAGGTGAATCCCATGACCCATGAACAAAACGAACGTTTGCTGACGCTGCTCAGCGAATATCTCTGCTTTCAGGCGGATGCCATCGCCCCGGCGGATGTTGCCGCGTTCTCTGCGGACGCGCACCTGCCGCAGGAGGACGCGTATCGGATGCTGCTGAGCGCGAAATTGGGGCTTGACCCCGACCGTGCGGAGGATTGGCTGCTCATTCGCGACGCGCTGCCGAAAATCATCCGCCACTGCGACCCTGCCGATTACGCGCAGGACGAATATCTCCGCCGCATTGCCCCCATCAGCGGGCAGCACGGTCACGCGACGCTGACGCAGGACGTGATTCTGCCAATGGAGCTGTTCGTCCGGGATGATTTTCTGCCGCTGGATGACGGAACGTGTCTCCCTCAATTAGGATGGTTCGACACATCCTTCCGTTTTCCTGCCGTAAAGGAAAATAACCTCGTTTGGATGACCGTCACGCCCAACGAAATCAACACCATTCAGCCCTGCGTCCGCCAGTCGCACGGCAAGGTGCTCACGTTCGGTTTAGGACTGGGCTACTACGCCTTCCACTGTCTTTTGAAGCCGGATGTACGCCGCGTGACCGTCGTCGAGCGTGACCCGGACATCATTTCGCTGTTCCGCACGCTGCTCCTGCCGCACTTTCCGCGCCCGGATGCGCTGGAAATCATTCAGGCGGATGCGTTTGACTTCGCGCCGAAGCACCTGCCGGCGTACGACGTTGTGTTCACCGATCTCTGGCACGATGTGTCGGACGGGCTGCCGCTCTATCAGCGGATGAAAGCGCTGGAAGTCCCCGGCGTGAAGTATCTGTACTGGATTGAACAGACGCTGCGCTGCTATCTGCGCTGATTATGGCTGGCTTCTCCGCCTACGCGTCCGGCAGCGGATAGTGAGGGTCGTGCCGCCGTCCTCCTGCGCCTCATTGAGCTGCACGGGCAATCCAGCTTCGTTCATTTGTGCGACAACCTCCCGCAGCGCATTCAGGTATGGACGGGCATCCCGTACCGCACTGACGACTTTGCCCGAATGCTTCGCCCCCGGCAGCCGCCGATTCGCCGCTTCCACAAACAGCTCCACTTCGCGAATGTCCAGCCGCTCTTTTGCCGTGCGCAGCGCAATCCGCTGGCGGCTTTCCGCGTCCGCCACGCGGGTCAGCGCTTCCGCGACGCGCTCCGGCAGTTGCTCTTGCCGCAGGATGTCCCGCGTCCTGTCATCCAGCGTGGCGATTTGCTGCAAGGACAGTACATGCGCGGCGCTGTCGCCCGTTTGCTGGGCAATGGCAGCGCGCGGCACGCCAAAATCAGCAGTCAGGCGATTCGCCGCTTCCGCCCGGTCGAGGTATCCCATCGGGCGGGCGCGCAGGGCAGCGAAGATTTCGCCCGCGCTGGTCATATCCGATACGTCCTTGGGCTGCACCCGCGCCGGAATCTCCCGCCACCCCAGCATCCGGCACGCCATCAGCCGCCGATTGCCCTCCACGATGATATATCCCTGCGCCGCCGCGCGCACCAGAATCGGCTCGCGCAGCCCTTCGCGCGCCATTGACGCGGCCAGCGTCTCCAGCGGCATATGCGAAAGCGGCTTCTGCTGCACGCTCGGTCTGAGCGCAATCTGTTCTGTCGGGAGCAGCGCGATTTCCGTCTGCGCCCACTGTGCCTGATCCATACTGGGTTTCCACCCCTTTCCCGCTGCAATGTTCGTTGATTGGTATTGTGGTTCGTGGGATGCTATTCCACATAGCAAAGTATGTTTTTCGCCTCCGCAGAGGCGAAATCCCCTGCGAAACAGCACAAAACCGTCAGAAAAACAGCATTCACTGAATACAAAAACAGTATAAAACAAAGACCCTCCGCAGGGCAAGCAGAATCGTTCGACACGATTTTGCGCCCGCAGAGGGTCTTTTTGTCATCGGATAGATGCGCCTGTCACGCCTTGTCGGTTTGACCGAGCGGCGACTTGCCCGGCGTGCCGGCTTTTCGCGGATACTGTCGTGCGGTTTTTGTCTGCTTGGCAATCGGCAGAAGCAGATGCTGCCATTCCTGCCCCGGAATGGCAACTGGAATCGGTTCTGCCAGCTTTCCGCCCAGCAAAAACGCCGCCTTCTTCCCCGCGCCGAGTTCATCCTGCACAGCAGGGCCCTTCCAGCAGACGGCTTTCCCGCCCACCTTCACATACGGCAGCAGATATTCCGCCAGCACCGGCAGCGGCGCAACCGCCCGCGCGACCGCCACATCGTAGCACTCGCGGTGCTCCTTCATGCGCGCGCCGTCCTCCGCGCGGGCGTGAACGAGCGTCACATTCTGCACATCCAGCGCATCCAGCACCGCTTGCAGAAAGTTCAGGCGCTTCTGCTGCGCGTCCATCAGCGTCACGCGCAAATCCGCCCTTGCCAGCGCCAGCGGCAGCCCCGGAAACCCCGCGCCCGTGCCGACGTCAATCAGCGACGCGCCCTGCGGAATCAGCTCCGGAATCGTCAGCGCCATCAAGCTGTCGACATAGTGGCGGTCAATCATGTCCGCCTCTTCCGTCACAGCGGTCAAATCCATCTTTGCGTTCCATTCCAGCAGCAGTTCGTGGTATTTCAGCAGCTTTCCCGGCAGGTCGGGCGAGAAGGGAATCCCGCATTCCGTCAGGCGCTGTTCCAGCATTTCTTCCGTCATTTTCTTCACTCCAGCGGCAGGTGAGTATACTTCACTGCCCAGTATTTGCACCACGCCAGCGCCTCCCGACAGTGGTTTTTAAGCCAGAAGCGCAAGCCCAGCTTCGTCGGCGCGCCGATGCCGTAGGCGGTCAGCCCGTTGTCCTCGGCAATCGCGATTGCGCGCGGCAGGTGATAATCACTCGTGATGATCATCACCTTGGTGACGTTGCGCCCACCGAGCAGCTGCATGGCGTTTTTGATATTTGAATGCGTACTGGCGGATGTGGTGTCCATAAGAATCATATCCTCATCCACGCCCAGCCCAATCAGCACATCGCGCATGACGACAGCTTCCGGCGCGGGTTCATTGCCGCCCTGCCCGCCGCAGACAACAACCGGCACTTTCTTCTGGCGGTACGTTTCCGCCGCCTTTTCGAGCCGCCACTGCAATTGCAGCGACGGCGTACCGTCGGGTTTGACCTGCGCGCCCAGCACGAGCATAGCTTCGTAGTCCTCGCCCGGCGCGGCGACGTGCGTTTCCTTCCAGCAGACCATCAGCACGATGCTGACATAGGCAATTGCGCCCAGCAGAATCAGCACCAGCAGGATTTTCAGCAGTCGTTTTACTCCTCTTGCCATAGCATTCCTTTCCACCAGAGGCGCTGCCTCTGGACTCCGGCAGGGGCGCTGCCCCTGCACCCTGCAAGGGAGTTCCTCCCTTGACCCTTCCGCGCGATTCAGTTGTATGTTCTTCCCCTGATTTCCCCGCGTGTCGCGCTTCGGAATTGTGTTTTCACCTGCTATAACGAATCAACCTTCCTTTTTCATCCCGGAATGTTGGCACAATTCCTCAAATTGCGGCACAATCTGGTCACCCAAGCGCCGCACCTCGCCCATCACCCGGGTGCGCCCGGCTTGCGTCAAGTACCAATCGTCCTGATTCACGCCTTCCTCCCGCGCGGGGCAGACCAGAAAGCGCGTTTCCGGCATGGCCGTCTGATAATACAGCAGCGCCCGCCGCGCATGAAACGGGCGGCAGCAGAGAATCGCCGTGCGCGCGGAAATTCCCTGCGCTTTCAGCACGGCCGCGGATTTGCGCGCGTTATCCCATGTAAACGTTGCTTCGTCCTCGCGCAGAATCGCGCCGCCCGGGACGCCGTGCTTGATCAGCACATCACGCAAAAACGCCCACTCCGTCGGATAATCATCCGGATACGCCGCACGGTCTTCCGGCATCACGCCGATAAACTTGTCCACCGCCGCGCCGTGCCGCCCCGACGGCAGCACATACGGCGCATAGCCCGCGCAGTACAATTCCGCCGCACGAATCGCGTTTGCCGGATGGCGCGAACCGGGAATCAGGATAACGTCAGCTTTCTCCGGCGCGTCCGACACGAACACGAAGTCCGTCACCGCCCGGATGAACGGGAACGCGCCCGTCTGCTTATTTTCCATACTGCTCCCACGCGGCGATAGCCTCCGCGCGCTCCGTGTCCGTCATCGGCGTGAACGCCTGCACATAAATCGCCCGAAGCTGCGCCGTTGTCAGCGCCTCCGGATGATTGCCGAGCCGCTCCGGGTTCACCGATGCCGCCAGCATGTCCAGCGTTGCGTCATCCGGCATCGGGATTTTGTCCAGTTCCAGCACCGCCAGCAGCCCCTTGAGCAGCACCGCGCCATCCATCGGCTTTTCGCCGCCGAGAATGTGCGCCAATTCCGTCAGCATCGGCTGATATTCCGCCTGCGCCGCCAGATGCGCCCACAGGTGCGGCAGCGTCAGCATACACGCATGGCCATGCGCCGCGCCGAGCTTCTTCGTGATTTGGTAGCTCATCGCGTGCGCCGCCGTCGTCCGCGTCGTCAGAATCGCCACGCCGGATTCATACGCCGCGTGCAGCATCTCGTCCTGCGCCTTGCGGTCGCCCTGCAAATACGCCGTCAGGTTGTCCAGCACGCCGCGAATCGCGCGCTCCGCGTGAATCCGGCTGCCCGGCGTCGCCTTCTTCGCCCACCACGATTCAATCCCCTGCGCCAGCGCATCCATCGCGCAGGACTTCCGGTGATACTCCGGCAGCGTGTCCAGCAGCGACCCGTCCAGCAGTACCCCGTCCGGCAGCAGCGCCGGATGATCCACCGACAGCTTCTGCCCGTCCTCATACAGCACCGCGACCGCCGTCGTTTCCGCGCCCGTGCCGGCCGTTCCCGGAATCGCCAGATGCGGCACTTTCCCCTCTGGCGGCAGCTGATTCGCCCGCACATGGGCAATATCGGTCATCAGCAGCGCCTTAATGCCCTTGGCGGTATCCATCGCCGACCCGCCGCCGACGGAAATCAGACCGTCACATTCCTTTTCCTGATACAGCGCCGCCCCCGCGACGCAATCCTGTAAATCCGGATTGGGATGAAACGCATCGAACACGGGCAGACGCATTCCGGTTCGTGCGAAAAAGACGTTTTTGGTTCTTTCGCCCGCGACGAGAAGGGGCTTGGTGATGCCCATTTCGCGCAGGAGTAAGGATACGTTCGCGCCGCAGAGTGAACCGCGGCCTTCCTTCAGCCAGCTTGGCATGATTGATTCTCCACCTTTCCGCGCTCTATTGTAGCAAATTCGGACATTTTGCGCAAGGGGGGAAGGAGGAGAAAGGGCAAAGGGCAAAAAGCTAAACACGCGGAAACAGCAAGGAAAAGCGACCAACTCAATCGCGAGGAGGGGTCAAGGGGGGATCCCCCTTGCAGGGTCAAGGGACAGCGTCCCTTGTGGGGTTTGGGGCAACGCCCCAACTGTTCCTCGTCAAATCAATTCAAAGGGAACAGCCAACAAAGGGCGCAGGCAGCGAAGCGTCCCTGCCAGTAAATTTGCGCGTCCTCAGACGCGCCCCCCAACTCGCTCTACCCACTGCTCGCACATTGTCGCGCCAAATGGGCGCGACCGACCACCTGCCCCTCCAATCCGACCACCTATTGAATTTCGCTTGCCGAAATCCGCTTCCTACGCTATGATATCCTCATCAGAAAGGAAGTGACCCCGCATGGATGAGCCTAAATCGGATGCCCTTCGCGACATGGACGTTGAAATCCGCTTGGATGCCACCCGCCGGAAGCCCCGCTTCATCATCGAAACCGCCGAAATGACCCCGGAATTGACCCGTCTGATTCAGCAGCTGACCGCGCGCGCCGCCGTCCCCATCATCGGCTACCAGCAGGACAAGGCGTTCCCGCTCCAGCAGGATTCCCTCGTCCGTGTCTGGGCAGCGAACGGGCATGTCTACGCCGCGACGGAAACAGGCGAGTTTCTCCTCCGCCAGCGGCTCTGGGAACTCGAAGAACGTCTCGATTCGCACCACTTCATCCGTATCAGCAACAGCGAAATCATCAACCTCCGCCGCGTGATCGCCTTTGACCTCTCTCTGACCGGCACCATCTGCGTCAGCTTGCAGGGCGGACAAATCAGCTACGTCTCCCGGCGCTATGTCCGCACGATTCGGCAGGCGCTCGGATTGTAAGAAAGGAGCATCCCCATGAAAAAGCAAGTTTTCCTGCGTTCCCTGCTCGGTGCATTCGTCGGCTGCTTCATCGGCGTCGTCATTATCATCTGCATTTCGCTCGCCATCGGCGGCGGGAACATGCACGTCGCCACCCCTGCACTGCTGGCGCAGGTCGGCAGCGAAGTCGGTGCATTCAGCCTGCAAATGGCAGCCGCCATGCTCATTGGCACTATTTGGTCGGGCGCGTCCGTCATTTGGGAAGTGGAGCATTGGAGTCTGCTCCGGCAGACGCTGACGCACTTTCTCCTGTGCAGCGTCGTCTGCCTGCCGATTGCGTGGGCAATGGGCTGGATGGCAGATCAGCCCGGCTGGTATCTCTTCGGCTTCGTCGCGATGTACGCCGGCATTTGGCTGATTAACTACTTGCAAATCCGGCGGCGCGTGCGGGAAATCAACGAGCGGCTGAAGCAGGTGTAAGACAGGTTCTTCGTTATCCCCAGTCAATGCACAGCCTGTTCACAAACTTATCCCCAAGGTTATCCCCGTTCTGTGGATAACTGTAAAACTATTTCCGGATGAAAATGAGCCAAGATGCGCCGTGAATTTTTCGTTCTGGCTAACGCGAATGAAACGCAGCGTAGCAGCGCTACGCTAAGTGGAATGAGCGGACGCCAGAGCGGAAAAGGCGCAAGCAGATGGCTCAAGTGAATCCGGAAAGAGTATAACCCCTGCGGCAATCGGAAGCACTTCCGCCGCAGGGGTTTCTCCTTATTATCCAAACACTCTGACGCGAATCACGCCCGCAATCGAGGAAATGACGTTCAGCGCCATCTTCGACGGGCGGTCGGACAGCTCCATCACCGTCACCGCAACGTCCTTGCGGGACTTGTTGACGAGGTTGTCGATGTTGATCTGCTCCGCCGAAACGCAGGTTGTAATCGTCGCGACCATGTTCGGGACGTTCTCGTGGATGACCAGCACGCGGACGCCTTCGGGCGCGCCCAGCGGCACGTCCGGCAGGTTGACGCTGTTGCGAATCGAGCCGACTTCGAGATAGTCGCGCAGTTCCGCCGCCGCCATCCGAGCGCAGTTGTCCTCGCTTTCAGGGGTCGATGCGCCCAGATGCGGAATACACGTCACCTTCTCCACGCCGAGCAGCTCCTCGCACGGGAAGTCGGTCACATAGCCGCCGAGCTGCCCGGACGCCAGCGCCGCCTTCACGTCCGCGGTATTCGCCAGTTCGCCGCGGGAGAAGTTCAGCAGAATCGTGCCCTTCTTCATCTTCGCAATTGTCGCTGCGTTGATGCTGCCGCGCGTTTTATCATTCAGCGGGACGTGGAAGGTGATGTAATCCACCTGTGCGAATACGTCCTCATTCGTCGCAGCGCGGCGGACGCTGCTGCTCAATGCCCATGCGCTTTCAACCGAAATAAACGGGTCGCAGCCGACGACCTTCATGCCGAATCCAGCGCTGGCGGCGTTCGCGACGAGCCGCCCAATCGCGCCCAGACCAATCACGCCGAGCGTCTTTCCGCGCAGTTCCGGCCCGACAAACTGTCCCTTGCCCTTCTCAACGAGTTTCGGCACGTTCTCCTGCCCCTTGAGCGTATCCGCCCAGCGGATGCCCGCGGCAACGTTGCGGCTGCCCAGCACGAGCGCGCCCAGCACGAGTTCCGCCACGGCATTGGCGTTCGCGCCGGGGGTATTGAACACGGCGATGCCCTGCTTGGTGCACTTATCCAGCGGGATATTATTGACGCCCGCCCCGGCACGCGCGATGCCCAGCAGTTCCGGGTTCAGCGGCGCATCGTGCATGACCGCCGAGCGAACGAGAATGCCCTCCGGCACAGGTTCTTCCGGGCTGATGACGTACTGTTCCGCGGACAATTCCTCGTGGATGACATCGGAAATCGCATTCAGCGTCTTGATTTTGAACATGGTTCTTCTCCTTCACAATCGGGGTTCTGCGAAATCATCAGCCCCATTGTACCAAATTAATACTATTTCCAGATAAGAATGCGCCAAGATGCGCCGCGGATTTTTCATTCTGGCTAACGTGAATGAAACGCAGCGTAGCAGCGCTACGCTAAGTGGAATGAGCGGACGCCAGAAGGGAAAAGGCGCAAGCAGATGGCGCAGGTGAATCTGGAAATAGTATAAATAGCTTGCGGAAAAAGTCAAGAAACATGGGAGTGCGCTGCGAAGGGGTGTCGGGGGCGACCGCAGACATTCGTCTGTTTTCATTGCCCCCGACTCGCCTCCGCAGAGGCGAAATCCCCTGCTTGCGGGAAAAAGCAGCTATGACTGAAAGACCTGCTACTCGGTCGCGCCCATCTGGCGCGACAATATGCGAGTGGTAGATAGAGCAGCTTGGGGGCGCATCTGCGGATGCGCAAAGTTACTGGCAGGGACGCTTCGCTGCCTGCGCCTTTGTTGAGCGCGTTTGGCGAAATGGTCGCCCGTGGAACAGTTGGGGCGTTGCCCCAAACCCCACCAGAGGCGCCGCCTCTGGACTCCGCAAGGGGCATTGCCCCTTGACCCTTTTTCGCGATTGAGTTGGTCGCGTTATCATGCTTTGCCCGCGTGTTTATCCTCTTTTTTCCCCACCTTAAGCGTTTGCCCTCTCAAATTCCTTCATGAACTCCACCAATTTCTTGACCCCTTCCATGGGCATAGCGTTATAAATCGACGCTCTCATACCGCCCACCGTCCGATGGCCCTTCAAATTCACCAATCCCTGTGCCGCCGCCGCCTTCACAAACGCCGCGTCCTTCTCCGCGTCGCCCGTCACGAACGTCACGTTCATCAAGCTGCGATACTTCTTCTGCGCCGTCGCCTTGAACAGCTTGCTGTTATCAAGGAAGTCATACAGCAGCTTTGCCTTCTCCTGATTCACCTGATAAATCGCCTCCACGCCGCCGATGGACAGCAGCCAGTCGAACGTCAGCCCGGCGAGATAGATGCCCCAAGTGTTCGGCGTGTTGTACATGCTGCCCTTGTCGGCTTCGACCTTCCAGTCCATCAGCTTCGGGCAGATGGGCTTCGCGTGGCCGAGCAAGTCCTTGCGGACAATCACAACACACAGGCCGGACGGGCCGATGTTCTTCTGCGCCCCGGCATAAATCACCCCGTAGCGGTTCACATCCATCGGTTCGGAGAGAATCATGGAGCTTGCGTCGGCAACAAGGGGCGCTTTGACATCCGGCAGTTCCACAAACCGCGTGCCGTAGATGGTATTGTTCTGGGTGATGTGAACGTAATCCGCGTCGGGGTCGAACTTCGCCGCCGCCATGTCGGGAACGTAGGTGTAGTTGTCTTCGCGGCTGGTCGCGGCGATATTGACTTCGCCGTAGCGCTTTGCTTCTTCTGCGGCAAGGTGCGCGAAATTGCCTGAATCGACATAATCCGCCTTGCCCTTGACCATCAGATTCAAGGGAATCGCGGAAAATTGCAGCGTCGCGCCGCCTTGCAGCAGCAGCACCTCGTAATCATCCCCGATGTGCATCAGTGCGCGCAAATCCGCGACCGTCTTGTCGAAGATATCGGTATACATCTTGCTGCGGTGGGACATCTCCATCACAGACATGCCCGTGTTTCCGTAGACCATCAAGTCCTTCTGCGCCTTCTCCAGCACCGGCTGTGCCAGCATCGACGGACCGGGGGAAAAATTATACACACGCTCCATTGCGTTTCGCCTCCTGCATCATTTAGTGGGTCATTTATCACCCACCGGGTGAATTTCGTTCCATGTGCATATCATACGCGCTTTCCGCCCGAATTGCAACCCCTTTTGCAGGGAAAAACAGGAGAAATACAAAAACGCCCGCTGAACATGACCGTCAGCGGGTTTCCTTGTCGCAGATCCAGTACATACCATTCTTTCCCAGTCTGCTGAAAGCCCAGCGACAGGAACATCTTTCTACTCTGTGTGTTGAAATCGTAGATGTTTGCCGTCACGCGCCGCGCGTGCTCAGGCAGGTATACATCGCGTTCAGCCACTCCAGCGAACACAGTTTGTCAATGTTGTCCACCCACTTGCAGACATCGCAATCCCGATACCATGGCAGCGCCGCTTCTGGGTTCGGATAATACGGAATCAGCGCAATCTCCTCGTCCACCACTCGATTTTCCACGCTTACCCACGCAGCCCCAAGAGCGCCAGCACCGCCGTTTCCAGCGCGCCGTCCTCGTTGTACTGCCCTGCCTTCACCTTGTATTCCGTGTCAAGGCAGATTCCCACGCCGCGCCGCACCTGCGCACCGGTGTAGCCCTGCGCCTGCCGCATCGTGCGCTCCGCCGCGAACGGTGCAATGCCAAGATTCTTCACCAGCTCCTGCCGGCTCAGTTTCTCGTACTGCATGATTTTCACATGCTGCATCAGCCGGTACTGCCGCAGCAGCATTGCCAGAATGCCCAGCCGCTCCTGCCCGGCGGTCAGCATATCGCGCAGGAGCATCAGTGCCCGCGCGCGCTGCCCCGCGACGACGGCGTCCACCATCTCGAACACCGTGCATTCGATGGAGCGCGTCGCCACGGCGTGAACGTCATTCTCCGTGATGGTGTCGCGGTCGCCCGCCAGCGCCGTCAGCTTCTCGATTTCCGCGCGCAGCAGCGCCGTGTCATTGCCGACCGTGAAGGACAAGAGGCTCGCCACGTCCGGTGCGCACTTCTTCCCGTTCTGCTGGAACACGCGGACAATCCACCCGTTCAGTTCCGCATCCCCCAGCGGCTCGAATGACACGATGCCACCCTTCTTCTTCACCGCCGAATAGAGCTTCTTGCGCCCGTCCGCCTTGCCGCGCACATAAATGACCAGCACGCACGAATCCGGCACTTTCGGGATGTAGCTGACGAGCCGCTCTTCCGCCTCGCTCCGCCCGGTCGTGCCATTCAGTTCCCGCACAACGACCAGCCGCTTGTCCGACGCGAACGGCAGCGTTTCACACGCCGCAATAATCTCCCCTGCCGACGGATTCTCCATAACGCTCTCGTTCAGCTCCGCCAGTCCGTCCGCCAGCACCGCCTTGCGCAGCGCTGCCAGCGTCACGCTCTTGATGTTCTCCTCCACGCCCTCAAACAGGTACGCGCCGCTGACCTTCCCGGCCTTCAGCGCCTGCACAAATTCATTGTGATTCATTGCATTTCCTCAAATTGTTCGATGGTAAAGTGTCCATCTGCCATGCGGATGATAATAGCTCCGCTTTCCAGCGTACTGTACACATCCGCATCGGTGATGCCGCGCAGATAATCCGCCGCATTCTCCCGCTTGGTGGACACCAGCACGGCAGTCGGCGCGCTTTCGTCCAAAAACGCCTGCGTCGTGCCATTCTTTGACCCGTGATGCGCCGCTTTCACCACGTCCGCGGATACGGCGGCGTACTGCCCGTACCGCGCGCTCAAATCGCCTGTCAACAGCAGCTTCACGCCCTCCGTCTCCACCAGCAGCGCCATCGAGCCGTCGTTGGCGTTCGACGCTGAAAATCCTTTCGGCGGAAAGAGCACCGTCAGCTTGCCTTCCGCCCACTGGAGGATGTCGCCACGGCAGACGGTCTCGATGACCGTGCCGTTTTCCTCCATCCGCGCCAGCAGCGGGAGTACCTCTTCGTCGAAATCCGCCGTCAGGGCGCCGGACGGCATCACGCACCGGCGAATTGGTATGCCCTCATCCAGCAGTTCCCGCACGCCGCCCGCATGGTCGCTGTGCAAATGCGTCAGCACGAGCAAATCCACCGGCAGATGCTCCGCGCGCAGGTATGATGCCAAATCGCCGCCGTATTCGCCCGCATCCACCACCAGCACATGTTTCTCCTGCCGCAGCACCGCGGCGTCGGCATCGCCCATGTCAAGCTGCATATATTCCGTCCCGGAAAACGGCGCGGGCAGCAAAATCGTCGCCATCAGCGCCGCCCCTGCCGCAAGCATCGGCAGCCGCTTTTTGCGATTCTGCCAGCGGTTCCGGCTCTTCCCGAACGGCAGCAGCGCCGCAAACACCAGCAGCCAGCCGAGTACCACCCACGCATCCGGCTGACGTGTCCACAGCGTCGGCGCGAACCGCCCCAGCGCGTTCACCAGGCGCAGGAATCCCTCGCTGACCGCGCGCGTCGCCGCCCCCGGAAGCGCCGCCAGCCACGGAATCGGCGTCAGCAGCAGTGTCACCCAATCCAGCAGGAGCAGCACGTTCATCCCCGCCACCAGCAGCACATTCACCGCAATGCCCAGCAGCGGCACGCGCCCGAACCAGTACAGCTCCGGCAGCAGCACGCCGAACTGCGCCGCCGCGGAGACGGACAGCAGGGACAGTATTTTCCCCTTCCAGCCGCGCTTTTTCTGCGCGTTCGGGGCGGTCTGCGCCGTTATCCCGCAAATCGCTGCCATCACGCCGTACGTCATCTGGAACGACGCGCTGAACAGCTGTGCGGGCGCAAACATCAGCTGAATCATTGCCGATGCGCACAGCACATGCGGCATCAGCACCCGCTTGTGGCGAATTCTTCCCCAGCAGACGAGCGCCCAGAGCAGCACGGCGCGGACGGCGGGCGCATTTCCGCCTGTCAGGAACGCATACGCCAGCAGCATCGGCAATGTCAGCGCCATCCGAAGCCGCCGATGTTTCACCGGCATCATCAGCAGCGCCAGCAAGGCAACCAGCACGCCCACATGGAAGCCCGAAACGGACAGAATATGCGCAATGCCGAGCCGCCGGAACTGTTCCTGTTCCTCGTCCGGCACTTCGTCGCGCATTCCCAGCAGCACCGCACTCGCCAGCTGTCCGGCTTCCTCGCCGCAAACGTCTCTCAACGTCTGCGCCATGCGGTGATTGAACCGTGCCGCCAGCCCATAAAGAGAAAGCCCGTCCGGCAGCGCTTGCAGTTTCGCCGCACCATACAGGCCTATCAGGATATTCTTCTGCCGCAGAGCCTGTCGAAAGTCGTACCCATGCGGATTCCGCTGTCCCTGCGGATGATAGACTTCGGCGGTCATGCTGATTCTTGCCCCCGGTGTCAGGAAGTCCGGGATATTTTCATCCGTTTTGAGGTAGTACGTCCAGTATGCGCCGGATGCAATGCGCTCGCCGTTCAGCGTCACATCCCGCAGGATAACGCGTACCTGCCCCTTCTCCGCGCGGAAGTCCACCTCGCCCGCAACAACGCCCGTCACCTGCGCGTCCCCTTCCGGCGGAAGCGTCGGATTCGCCATGCGGATGCCCAGCGCCGCGCCAAGCAGGAACGTCAGCAGCAAGCAGCCCGCCGCGCGCGTTCTTCGCCGCCCCAGCAGGAGCAATCCCGCCAGCGCCGCCGACACGCAGAGCATCGGCATTGCACTCGTCGGCGCTTGGAAGCCGAGGGCGATGCCCGCCATCATCAGCAGTGCCGCGCAGGGCATGAGAGCAGTTTGCAGCAATGCGTGCCGTGTTCGCGCGTCAGACACGATACGTTGCGCCGATATGCGCCAGCTCCGCGTCCGTGCGAATCGCCCGCGCCTGTTTGAGCAGCGTTTCCGGGTCGATGTTCGGGTTCAGGTGGGTGATAACGAGCTTCTTCACGCGAGCATCGCGCGCCAGTTCCGCCGTCTGCGCCGCGGACAGATGCGGCAGACCCTCCTGCCACATTTCCGTCGGGAACAGCCCATCCGCCAGCAGCAGATCCGCGTCCTGCGCGAAATCCGTCAGCCCCTCCACGGTATTGGTGTCGCCGGTGTAGCACAGCGTCTTTTCGCCGTCCGTCACGCGGTACATAACCCCCGGCACAGGGTGACGCGCGGCAAAAACGCGCACGGAAAATTCGCCAAGCTGCACCTCGTCGTCCTTTTGCACGTCATGCAGGCAGAAAGCGCCGCTTTGCTGCACCACCTTGCGCACCATCGACGATTCATCCACCGGCGCGTAGACATCCAGCGGTTTCGCCGCGCACGCCTGCAAGCGGAACAAGAGCGGCAGCACATCGCTGCAATGATCGAAGTGCCAGTGCGAGAGCAGCAGCGCATCCAGCTTCTCCGGCGGCATCAGCGCCGTCAGCCTTCCGAGCGTCCCGCTGCCCATATCCATCGCCACGCGCGTCTTTTCCCCGCGCATCAAATATCCCGACGTTGCGCCATTCGCCGCCGGAAACGGTCCATTCATCCCCAGCACAGTCAATTCCATTGGTATTCTCCTTACTTTGGGGGAGGCGCAAGGGGCTTTGCCCCTTGACCCCAGCAGGGCGCTGCCCTGCACCTGCGAAGGGTCTTCGACCCTCTCGACACCCTTCTCGCGATTGAGTTGAGCGCACTTTCATGCTTTGCCCGCGTGTTTAGCAGGGGTTTCGCGCCTGCGGGCGCGACCAGAGGGCATGAAAACAGACGAAGTCTGCGGTCGCCCTCTGGGCTGCTTCGCATCCCATCTAAATGGCTTGAGCTTTTTTGTTGCTTGTTTTTATTACTTGCCTGAATGATTTCGGATTACCCGACCGCCTCGTTGACCGTTTCTTCCTGCATCGCGTCCCACAGCTCCGTCTGTTCCTGCACGAAGTCCTCATCCGGCATCAGCGGCGTCGCGGTGTCCTGATCATAGGAAACCGTCATCTGCACCAGCACGGCAGCATAACCCAGCCCATCGACATTGACTTTCTTGTTCAGCCCGACCTTCTTTCCGTCAAAGCGCCGCGTACCCAGCGTCTGCGCGGAGAGGGCGGATTTCGCCACATACACCGCCGCGCGGTCAATCGTGCCATCCACCGTCAATTCCGCCGATACGCTCAATTGACCGTTGCGCACCGTGAACGTTACGCAGCCAAGCTGCACATCGCCGGAGACCATCGGCACGACCATCGGCAGTTGATTATTCAGCGCGCTCAAATCCAGCAAAATCGCCTTTTTAGGCGACGAAACGCCGCTAATATCCGACAGTGGCAGTCCCGCCGTGGTGACGTTGGAATCCGTCAATCTTGGCGCAACGCGAACGACCGTGAAGCTGTTTTCACCGCTGTCCGTGGACAGGGTGACGCGATACGTCGTCTGTGCGCCATTCTGCGGCAGATACACTTCCTCTGACGCGAACATTCCGCTGCACACGCCGTAATCGCGCTGATAGACCGTCGATCCCCACTCGTCGCGGATGGTCATTGTAACGCGGCTGTCCGTATCCAGCGGACATGACACGGACAGATACCCCTTGTCGCTCGTCACACTGCCGCCCTGCGACGCATCCGCATAGTACACATCTTCCGCCAGCGCCGGAAAAGCCGCCAGCAGCATGAGCAGCAACGCCAGAAATACGCCCTTTTTCATCAAGGGATTCACCTCTATGAGATATTGCGCAGACCTTCCCGCCTGCACTGATTCAACGATTTTCCGATGGTTTTTCATCCCGCGCAAAAGGGCTTTTCTCAGTCCACCATCAATGTAACCACCGCCGGCACAATCACCTCGCGGAAGCGCAAATCTGCGCGCTCCGCCAGCACGCCGGGGGTAATGCACTGGTCGATTTTCGCAAATTCCGGCACATTGATTGTCTCGGAGGACGTTGTCGTCAGCGTATGCACGTCGTTTTGGAAGGTATCGCCGCGCTGCGGGCGGATGACCACCAGCCCCAAGCGTTTCATGGCGTATTCCAGCCGGGTCAGCTGGCTGAGCATTACCGCGCGCAGTTCCAACAGGGGTTTGGCTTCCTCGGCGCTCATTTCCGGCTTCATCAGCTTGGCAATCGCCTGATCCACCGCGCCGCCGAGTTTCGTCGCCATGCCGACGTAGCACTGCCCCAGCATCCGCGTATCCGCCTGATAAATCGCCGTCTGCCACTGCTGCATCCGGGCGTTCTGCTCCTCCTGCATCCGCGCGAAATCCTGCCGCAGTTTGTCGTACTGCATCCCCGCGTCGTCAAACAGCTGCGCCGCCCAGCGCGCTTCGTCCTCCATCCGCTCGCGAACCGCCTTCTGCTGCTGTCCAAACGCCTCTTGGAATTTGGCGCGCCCTGCCTGTGCAAACTGGGCTTCCTGCGCCTTCAGTTTTTCTTCAAATTCCGCCAGCAGCTTTTCCTTTATCGGCTTGATTTCTTCCTCTGCCCTTCCGGTACGGGCTTCCTCTGCCTTCCTATTCGCTTCCTCCACCTGCCGGGCAGCGTTCTCCAGCGATTCATCCTGCATCTTCGCCATCAGCTGATACTCCTGCAGGCGCGCACGAAGCGCATCTTCCTCCGGTGCGGCGCTTCGCCCGTCCCGGCGCGCCTGATAAAGCAGGCGGCTGACCGACCGCAGCACACGCACGCGGGTTGTAAACGATGCGCGCACAGGCAGTTCCGGGTCTGCCGAATAAGACGCCAGCAGCTCCCACGTCATCGGCTCACGTTCGGCAGTGAACACATCCGGCACGGCGTTCGCGGCATCCGCCATCGGCGCATCCAGTACCAGCATCTGATAGCACTGCGTCACCGCGCTGTACACCAGCATGGCGCATTTGCCCTGATGCTTCTGCGTCAGCTGTGCATCCAGCTGATCCAGCAGCATGGACGCCCCCAAGTCGCGCAGCTCAATATACAGCCGGGAAAGCAGCTTCTGATAATAATCCCGGCGATTCTGTCGGCTGCCGCCCGCCAGCTGCTCCACCGAATCCTGCTGAAACAGCGCCAGTGCGGACAGCGTTTCACGGCGGCTCTCGTACTCATCATCATACGCCGCCTGCTGCTGTTCCGCCCGCTGATAGCGGTCATCCTCCGCCTTTTCGCGCGCTTTTTCCTGCTGCTGGTCTACCGTCTGCTCCTGCTCCGCCATGGTATTGCTCCTTCCGCGCGTTGTGCGCTTGCTGTCGCTTTTTGCTGTTTCTTAGTATACCATCACCTTGCGCGAATTGCAACCCTGCTTGACCGCGGCGGATTTCCGTTGTATAATTTCCACCAGTGCTCTATATTTACGGGGAGGTCATTTCCCATGCAGCCTGTTTCTTCCGATGCGCCTGCATATCCAGACGAATCATCGGCAAAAATACCCAAGACACCGTGCGGCACGGTCAAGCGCGCGTTTCGGGCGGCTTTTCCCCCACACGCTGCCGATTCTGGCGGGCTTTCTCTTCCTTAGCTTCGCGTATGGTCTGCTGATGCGCACCAAGGGCTTTTCGTTCCTCTACCCGATGTGCATGGCGATGACAATTTTCGGCGGTTCGCTGGAATATGTCACCGTATCGATGCTACTTTCACCTTTGCGCCGCTGGAGACGTTTCTGATGGCGCTGCTGATTTAGACGCGCCACCTGTTCTATGGGCTGTCTCTGCTGGGCAAGTATGCCGGGACAGGCTGGAAGAAGCCGCTGCTCATCTTTGGCCTGTGCGACGAAACCTTCTCCATCACCTGCTCCGCTGACGTGCCGCCGGAGGTTGACCGCGGCTGGTTCTACCTGTGGGTGACGGCGCTGGACTGGTGCTACTGGGTTGCGGGCGCGGCGCTGGGCGGCCTGCTCGGTGGACTTTTTCCGTTCGACACCAAGGGCCTTGATTTCGTCATGACCGCTATGTTCGTGGTCATCTTCGTGGACAACCTTTTGAAGGAGAAGCAGCACTGGTCGAGCCTGATTAGCATTGCCGGCGGCACGATTGTGTATATGCTGCTGGTGCAGATGATGTAATCGCTGTCACAAGCAAAGCACACTATTTTCTTTACCGAATCCACTAATTGCATTCGTCAAAACTCATATCAACCCCACCGGAGGACATGCTCATGAAACAGCTTCCGCTCCCTGCGCATCCCGTATTTCCTTCCCGGCTGGACAGCTTGGCAGCGCTGCCGGAACTCCTGCGCAGCCGCCAAATCGGCTGCGTTCTCGTCATCGGCGATGCCCATGCCGTCGATTGCGAATCGCTCCTGCTCCCCGTGCTGGAGGACCGCCAAATCATGTACGCAGTCCACGCCGCCGTGTCACTGTCGGACAGCAAGGACGGCGCGCTGACCCGCACGGACGTTGATACTGCCCTGCAGGCCTTCACCGACAAACAGGCGCAGGCAATTCTTGCCGTCGGCGGCAATGACGCAATGGCGCTGGGACAGGCGCTGCTGGCGCGTCTGCACACAAAAGGACATGCGGAAACATTCGAGCAGTGGCGCGCGATTCCGCTGATTCTCCTGCCGGCAGCGGCGGATGCATCCGCCGTATTCGCAGAAACAGGTGACGTGTTCGACCCGGTGCGCGGAAAATCACGCCGCTTTTCGCTTCGGGCGCATACCAGCCGCTATGTGCTGATGGATGACGCGATGCTGGCGCTTCAATCGCGCGAATCGCTGCTCCGCACAGGGATTTGGACAATTGCGCACGCCATCTGCGCGGGCATGAGCCGCCTTCTGCCGCGCGAAGAGCGTCAAAAGGCAGAAAACGCCCTTCGTGCGCTGACCGGACAGCTGATTGCCGTCAGCGACGATGCTGCCGTGCCGGAAAACGAACGTTTCTCCTCCGATTTGGCGAGCCGCCGCGCGCTGCACACCGCGTCGCTGGATGCCGCGGAAGCCTTCGCCGTGTCGCATGATGCGGTGCTGCCCGCGCTGCTGAATGCCCTGTCCACAGTAAAGCAGCTTTCGCCGGACGAGACGCTCCCACCCCTGCTTGCACCGATGATTGCGCAGTCCGAAGGCACGCGGCGAAAGGCGTTGTCCGACATGGCAATCGGCGCGGGGCTGTGCGCCGCAGATGCGGACGGCGCGGCGGCGCTGGCGGCATGGGTGCGCGACCTCGTGTCCCATGCGGGGTATGGCTTGACCCTCCCAACGCTGTATCATCGGGATATTCCCGCCGTCGCACGGATTGCCGCGCAGGACACGCTGCTGAACCGCTTCGCCTTGGAGGACATCCTCCGCGCCATCATGACGCCCGATGCGCCCCACGCGAATATTGCCGCGCTGTTCGCCGCGCAGAAAGCCTGCTTTGCGTCCGGCATAACGCGCCCCGTGCCGCATCGGCTTGACCAGCTTCGCCGCCTGCGCCGCGCGATTCTGGCACACGAGCAGGATATTGAAGCTGCCCTGCAAAGCGACCTCGGCAAGTGCAGGACGGAAACGTACATGTGTGAAATCGGCATGGTGCTGTCGGAGTTGGGCTACCTGCTCCGCCGGACACGCCGCTACTGCCGCGATACGCACGTTCTCACGCCGCTGGCGCAGTTCCCGGCGCGCAGCTTCATCCGCCACGACCCGATGGGCGTCGTGCTCATCATGTCCCCGTGGAATTACCCATTCCTGCTGACCATCGAACCGCTGCTTGGCGCGCTGGCGGGCGGCAACTGCTGCATCCTGAAGCCATCGAAGGATGCACCCGCGACTTCCGCCATCATCCGGCAAATCTGCGCCGAATGCTTCCCACTGGAGGAAGTTGCCATTGTCGAGGGTGGGCGCACGGAAAATCAAGCCCTGCTTGACCAGCCGTTCGACAAGATTTTCTTCACCGGAAGCAGTCACGTCGGGCAGGAGGTGCTTCGCCGCGCAGCGGAGCATTTGACCCCCGTAACGCTGGAACTGGGCGGCAAAAGCCCGGTGATTGTCGCAAGGGATGCTGACCTGACGCTCGCCGCGCGGCGGATTGCGTTCGGCAAGCTGCTCAACGCCGGGCAGACGTGCGTCGCGCCGGATTATGTGCTGGTGGCGCGCGAAGTCGAAGACGGCTTCGTTGCGGCGTTGCAAAAGCAGTTCGATCAGCTCTGCCCTGACCCGCTGCACAGCGCGGAGTACGTCCACATCGTCAACCAGAAGCATTTCGACCGTCTGACCGGGCTGATGGCATCGGGTCAAATCGTCTACGGCGGCAGTATCGACCCCGCCGCCCTGCGCATTGCGCCGACCATCCTCCGCAATGTTTCGCCGGACAGCCCGGTCATGCAGGAGGAAATTTTCGGCCCGATTCTGCCAATTCTGCCCGTCAGCGGCATCGACGAAGCGATTGCCTTCGCCGCCGCACGGCCGCATCCGCTGGCGTGCTACCTGTTCACGAAAGACCGTGCCGTGCAGCGCCGCGTGCTGGACACGCTGCCTTTCGGCGGCGGGTGCATCAACGACACCATCATCCACTTGGCGACGAGCCGGATGCCCTTCGGCGGCGTTGGACACAGCGGCATGGGCGGCTACCACGGGCGTGACAGCTTCCGCTGCTTCACGCATGACAAGAGCATCGTCAAAAAGGCGCTGTGGCTGGATTTGCCGATGCGCTACACGCCGTACAGCAAGAAGAAAGAAACGCTGATTCGCTTCTTCCTAAAATAATACGATTCCCAGACGAAAACGTACCGCATAAATGAATCCCCAAATAGGATAGTCCGAATGGCAAGCAGCTGTATGGATGCAATCGCGAAAGGGATACCCGCTGCAAAAGTGGGCATCCCTTTTTCGTATTTTCTCTGTTTCGGGAAAAGACCGGATTGATTTATGCCCCAAAACGTGATAGAATTAGTTTGTCATAACAAACCGATGGGGAGGAACCCCCCATGCTGCTGCCGAAAGGCAGTTTTTTCAGCGCGGTATGTTAGCGAAAACTAACGGAAATTAGAGGAGTGCAGCGTATGGAAAGTGAGCAGCGGAAAAACGCCATCCGCGGGGCGTATCATCTGACCGGATCGAACAATTTTTACGACGGCATGATTACCTGTTCGACCTTCTCCGGCAAGGCGGTCTGCCGCATGGTGTGGGCAATGAATCGGCAGGAGTGCGAGGACTACCTGTCCAAGGCGCTGTCCGGCATCCCGGAGGATTTCGCGGGCAAGATGCTGGAAGTTCCCGTCGGGACGGGCATCCTGACCATGCCCGTCTACCAGACGCTGCCGAAAGCAGACGTGACGTGTCTGGACTACTCGCCGGACATGATGGGTCAGGCAAAGGAAAAGGCAGAAAAGCTGAACCTGACGAACGTAAAGTTCCAGCAGGGGGATGTCGGCGCGCTGCCATTCGCGGACGGCGAATTTGATTTGGTGCTGTCGCTCAACGGCTTCCATGCGTTCCCGGATAAGGAAGCGGCGTACCGCGAGACATTCCGCGTGCTGAAACCCGGCGGAACATTCTGCGGCTGCTTCTATGTATCAGGCGAACACAAGCGCACGGACTGGATGATTCGCCACGTTTACGAGCCGACAAAGTTCTTCACGCCGCCCTACGAGACAGTGGGCAGCCTGCGGAAGCGCTTGCAGGGCATGTACGCGCAGGTGGACGTCGGCAGCTTGAAGAGCATTGCGTGGTTTATCTGCCGCAAGGCGGATTGATAGGGACAGGAGATGCAGGAAGAATGCGTGAAACCAGCAGCAAAGTCACCCTTTCCGGGGTTCCGGAAACCATGCTGCAAACCGTCTACGCCCGCGCGAGGGAAACCCAAACCCGCGGGGCAGTTCGCGACGAGAAAGCCGTCGAAATCATCCGCCGGCTCGACTACGATTTCTCCTTGGCGGATAAGGACAGCGCCATGTCCAACGGCGTCATTGCCCGCACCATCGTGCTGGATAAGCTCGTAAAGACCTATCTGTCGGCACATCCGGGCGCGGTGGCGGTCAATATCGCCTGCGGGCTGGATACGCGCTGCTATCGGATGCAGGGCTATCAGCACTGGTATAACCTCGATTTGCCGGAGACCATCGCCGTGCGTGAAAAGCTGCTGCCGGAAAACGGCAAAATCTCGCAAATCGCCATGTCCGCGATGGACGACTGGGGCGGTATGATTCGCGAATCAGATGACGCGCTGGTCATCATCGAGGGTCTGACGATGTACCTGAGCGAAGCGGACGTGCAGCGCATTTTCGATGTAATCGCTCGGCGCTTTCCGCGCGTCACCGTGCTGGTGGAAGTGATGAACCCGCTGGTCGTGCGCAACTTCAAGGAAAAATCAATTGAGGGCAGCCACGCGAAGTTCACATGGGGCGTTCGCAGCGGGCAGGCACTGGCGGCGCTGCTGCCGGGCTTCCAGCTGGTGGAAGAGCACAGCCTGACCGAAGGCATGGCGGAGTTCCTGCCGATTTACAAGGTGCTGGACAAGATTCCTCTGGTGCGCAATATCTCAAACCGCATCGTCGTGCTGCAAAAATAAAGGGGATGCAATCATGGTCTGGTCGATTGTCGCGCTGGAAGCCGTCAGCTTTACGGCGCTGCTGACGCTCGGCGCAATCTGGGCGGGCGCTGGCATGTGGCTGATTGTGTCGCTGGTGAAATAAGGAGGGATCCATATGGCGTTTTTCGAGAACACCCGCAAGCCGACAGGCTTCGGCGGCCGCCTCATGGTCGCCATGATGAACATCGGGCATCGGGCGCTTGCGGACTGGGGGCTTCGCTTCCTGCCGCTGGCGGAGAATGCGAATGTGCTGGACTGTGGGTGCGGCGGCGGCGCGAATCTGCGTCTGATGCTGAAAAAGTGCCCGACGGGAAAAGTGTGCGGTATCGACTATTCTCCCGTCAGCGTAGAGAAGTCGCGAAAGCTCAACCAAACCGCCATAAGCGCTGGCCGCTGCGAAGTGCTGCAGGCAAGCGTGCAGGCATTGCCATTTGATGACGCGCAGTTTGACGTGGCAACAGCATTCGAGACGGTGTATTTCTGGGGCGATTTGCCCGCGTGCTTCCGTGAAGTTGGGCGCGTGCTGAAGCCCGGCGGGACGTTCTTCCTCTGCAACGAGTCCGATGGCGATCATGCGCAGGACGAGAAGTGGACGGAGAAGATTCCCGGCATGACGATTTACAAGGACACGCAGCTCAAAGCCATGCTGGAACAGGTGGGTTTCCGCCAAGTGGAGACGCACAAGAACGGCAAAGGCTGGCTGTGCGTGACGGCACGAAAATAATGGGAATGAGGAGCACCATGTTCTGGGACAACATCGCATGGGTCTACGACATTTTCGCGGATGGCATCAACCGCAAAGCGAATCGCAAGCTGTGCAAGGTGGTTGCGGGGATGATTTCGCCGACGGACAACGTGCTGGAATGCGCGTGCGGCACAGGGCTGCTCAGCGGTGTGATCGCAAAACGCTGCAAATCCCTGACGGCAACGGACTTCTCCGCGAAGATGCTTGCGCGCACCCGGAAGAAGTACGGGCAATATCCGCATGTGCGGTTTGAGCAGGCGGATATCCTGCATCTTCCCTACTCCGATGCGCGCTTTGATACCGTCGTCGCCGCAAACGTGATTCACCTGCTGGATAATCCGCATCAGGCGCTGCGGGAGCTTGACCGCGTGTGCAAGCCAGGTGGAAAACTTATCATCCCCACCTACATGAACCGGACGGACAAAGGCAAAACGAACCGCGTTTCCGGCGTCATCGGCAAGACAGGCGCGGATTTCAAGCGCGAATTTACGCTGGAAACGTACCGGCAGTTTTTCGCCGACGCGGGCTATACAGATGTACAATATACGATGTGCGAAGGGCGGATTCCCTGCGCGGTGGCGCTGATTCGCATGGGCGCATCTGCGGACGCAAGGAGAAAATCATCATGACGATTGTGATTCAATTAGCGCTGTACTGCTTCCTACTGTGGCTGATTGCGATTGGTATGCTCTGGGTCGGTCACAGCAAGTTCTGGGCGATTCCGAAGATGGAAGACGTACCGTATACGCAGACGTGGGGGCAGATGCTCAAAAAGCGCCTGACGCTGACGGTGATTTGGCTCGTCGGTGCGTTCATCATTGCGGGGCTGGTCATGCTGATGCCGCACTGATTCTGTTTTCAGACGGCACGGATGAATTTGAAAACAATATACAAGGAGAAAACTGACATGCGTCTAACAACCCTCGATGAAGCATCCATTCAAGCCATCGGTCATGCCTTTGGCTACTACGATTATGGCAGGGAAACCGGAATGGGGGCGGCATGTTCTTCTCCTGACAAAACAGCACTGTATATTTGCGGTTTTGTCCGTGCGATGCTCGCCGCCGGACTGCTCTACACCACCAGTGAGCGCGGCGAAGCGTTCATTGCCTATCGTCTGCCGGGCGAAAGGGTGAAGCTGACGGCGTTTCTCCCACTGCTCAAAGGCGTGTTTCAGGCGATGACCTTCCGGGAACTGTGCCGGTTTGCGCGGCTGATGAAGCGCGCCGGGGCAAGCCTGAACGATTGCTACGACAAGGAGAAAAAGCCGCACATCTACGTCGGGCTGGTGTGCGTGACGGAGAAGTATCAGGGGCAGGGGTACATGCGGAAGGTGTTGGAGATGGCGTTCGCGGACGGCAACCGCCTGCAAGTGCCGGTGATTCTGGAAACGGACGCAAAGTCGAAATGCGACAAGTATGTGCATTTAGGGATGGAACTGGCTGGCACACGCGACGCAGGCGAACTCGGCACACTCTACGACCTCATCAAGTATCCGGATAAATAAAATTCGCCGCAGAACGGGCTGAAAACAGCATGTCTGCGGCGATTTTTCGTATGATGCTGTCAATGTCACCCTTCCGGCGAAATAGACGCCCAGAACCGCTCGAACGTGTACTTTTCCGCTTCCTCCGCCGTCAGCCGATGCACATACGCCGCGCGCTGACCTTGGCTGCCCGCGCCGGTGGATGCGAACTCCGCGTAGTAGCCCGTCGCGGGGAAGTAAGGCTTGTTCCAGTCGTGCCACCCCTCCGGACGGATATGCGCACCCAGTTCGCAGTGCAGCAGGACGGTTTTCGCGAACTCGCGCCACGGTCTGCCGAGGTAAATTGCGCCGTCCGGGATGCCCTCGCCCTGAAAGCGGCATTTCATGAACACATAGCCGAATTCCTGCCCTTCCGGGGTGGATGCTGCCGTGCAGAAGCCGAGCGCGGGTTCTTTTTTATCGCCGTGGTCGCGCAGGCCGTCGATGCTCACGATGTCGCAGTCCTCGAACCACGCCGCCGCGCCGCCGAAGATGAAGTCGATATCGCCCTCGATGCGGCAATGGCGGTAGACCTGCCTCTGCGGGATGCGCGGCAGGAACTGCGTCGGGCCGATAAAGCCGTCCTTCTGGATTTCGCGGGGCGGCAAGGGCGCGGTGAACAGCGTATCCTGGCAGGATTTGAGCGTGCAGTCCTCGCAATGGAAGCCGTCGCCGTCCACATAGAGGGCAAGCGCCTGACCGACCTGCTCGCGCGGATATGCGCTGTTCTCCACTGTCACGTTGCGGAGTGCGCAGTCGCGGGCGTTGATGAGCAGCGTTGCCGTGCGGAACGTGCCGCGTTTTTTGCCGTCGGGGAGGATTTCCGCTGCGCCGTCGTGCCAAGTGATGCGGGTCGTTTCGGCGCTTTCGCCCTCAATGCGGGTGTGCGGGCGGCGAAGCGCGATTTTTTCCTCGTACACGCCGGGCGCAAGATGAATCGTCACGGGCTGATTGTCCGCCGGAAGCGCATCAATCACCGTTTGCAGGGATTGCCCTGGTGCCACCTGAATCAGCATCATTTATTCCTCCTGCTTTGCCGCGTGGATGGGCGCGCCGTGCCCCGCCATCGCCTGATGCTCGCGTGTCAGTTCCTGATACAGCTGGGTGGGCGTCCATGCGAGGTTCGTTTCGGTCATAACGCCCTTGAGCCGCACAGGGGGGACGCGCATTTGCTTCATCGTCGTCAGGAAGCGTTCCACCAGCGGCAGTTCCGAGAACGCGAAGTAGAGCATTTCGCCGCCGACAGCATTTTCCTGCGCGGCTGCATCCGCTTGACGCTCCGCCTTTCCGCACAGTGCCCCCAGCGTCTGCCCGCAATCCGCCAGCGGCACGTCCATCACGCGCATCCCCATTTTCATCGCGCAGAACCGGATTTTCCCCAGTTTCTGCGGTGCCACATGAAACGCCAAAATCAACTTACTTTCCATATCAAAAGACCTCCCCAGAGGCGCTGCCTCTGGACTCCGGCAGGGACTTTGTCCCTGCACCCTTTCGCGCGATTGAGTTGGCGGCACTACCATACAATGCCCGCGTGTTGATTAGGGGAGACCCAAGGGGCGTTGCCCCTTGACCCCACAAGGGAGTTCCTCCCTTGACCCTTTCGCGCGATTGAATTGGTGACTTCTTCATACAACTTCCGCGTGTTTATTTGGGAACCCAAGGAGCGCTGCCACTTGACCCTTTCGCGCGATTGAGTTGGTGACACGCTCATACAATGCCCGCGTGTTGATTGGGGAACGTTAGACTTTCTTCGCAAAGATCATCCGTCCGGCACTCGTTTGCAGGACGCTGCTCACCTGCACATGCAGCACCTGCCCCACCGCATCGCGCCCGCCTTCAACAACGACCATCGTCCCATCCGGCGTATACCCTACGCCCTGCGTGGCTTCACGCCCTGCCTTGACGATGCGCACATCCAGCAAATCGCCCATTTGCACCGTAGGGCGAAGCGCGCAGGCAAGGTCATTCAGGTTCAGCGCCGCCACGCCCGCCTTTTCCGCCGTCCTGCTCATTGCCGCGTCGCATGTCACAATCACCATATGGTGCTTCTTCGCGTCCGCCAGCAGCACCTGCGCGAGTTCGCCGCCCGCCGCGCTGTCTACGCGCTTGACGCGCCCCAATGCTTCGAGCTGCGAAAGCGTTTCTCGTCCCTTTTCGCCGCGGATTCGGCACGTCTCCTCCTCCGATGCGCTCAGGCGCTGCAATTCCTTCTCCACCGAGCGCGAAATCAGCAGCGTCCCCTCCAGAAATCCCGCGCGGCAGACGGCAGCAATGCGCCCGTCAATCAGCACGGTTTCGTCCAGCAGTTTCGGTTTTGCCGTCTTGATTTTCCTGTGCGACAAAGCGACCTTCTTGCTCCCTTTGGGGCTGAAGCGCTGGAACATCCGCTTGAAATCCGCCGCGCGGCGAATCCCCAGCGTCACGCCCAAAACGCCGAATACCACGAACAGAATCGCGCACATCGCCACGGTAAACATGCTCGCGCCCATGAGCATCACCAGCTGTGACAGCAGCGCGGCGATAATGAAACCGCCGACAAGCCCGCTGATGCTGCCTGCCTGCTGCTCGAGCGTCATTTTATCCATGCAGCGTTCGACCAGCGCGATGAGGCGGGTAATGCTGTCAATCGTGCGCGGCGCAATCAGGTATCCGCCCAGCCCCAGCAGCAGCGCGAACGCCGCATACAGCACCAGCAGTGCGCCGATGCTCATTGCGGGGTTGCCCGCCATCGCGTTCAGCTGCACGATGACGAACGCCAGCACCGACCCCAGCCCGATGCCCAGCGCCGTCACCAGCGCCCGCAGCAGTTTCTTCACAAGATCCGATTTCATAGCTGTTGCAAAACTCCTTACAATAGAACAACACCATTAGGGTAACACCGCGCAAATGAGGTGGTCGGCTGGCGAATGGATTTTTCGTCAGATGCAAATGCAAATTTCGAAGGTTTACTGGATGTAAATCGAGAAATTTGCATGCCGCAGATGGCGGAAAAGACATCGCCAGACGCGCCGCCGAATTGTGCGGTGGTGCCTTAGAATAAAACGCTGATTGCCTGCATTACCGTATCGACGCCCACCAGCTTCATGCCTTCCGGCGCTTTCAGCCGCCGCATATTTTCCTTCGGCAGCAGGATGGTCGTGAAACCCAGCCGCTGGCATTCGGAAATACGTCGATCGCACTGCGGAATCGCGCGGACTTCGCCCGCCAAGCCGACTTCGCCCATCACAGCGACTTCCGCGCCAATCGCGGCATCCTTCAGCGACGACACGACCGCCATACACAGCGCCAAATCCGCCGCCGGCTCGGACAGCTCCAACCCGCCCGCGACGTTGATATACACATCCTGATTATATGTTTTCTGATTCGCGCGCTTCTCCAGCACTGCCAGCAGCAGCGCCACGCGCCCGGTATCCGCACCGCCGACCGTCCGCCGCGGCGTGCCGAAGTAGGAGGTGCTTGCCAGTGCCTGCACGTCGCACAGCAGCGGGCGCGAACCTTCCAGTCCGCAGAACACGACCGAGCCGCTTGCGCCCTTCGCGCGATGGCTCAGCAGCTGCTCCGACGGGTTCGGCACAATCTGCATTCCGGCTTCCGTCATTTGGAAAACGCCCAGCTCATTGACCGACCCGAAGCGGTTTTTGACCGCGCGCAGCAGCCGATATTCCTGCTGACGGTCGCCCTCGAAGTACAGCACGACGTCCACCATGTGTTCCAGCATTCGAGGCCCGGCAATCGCGCCGTCCTTCGTCACATGCCCGACAAGAAAAATCGCCGTGCCGCTCTCCTTGCACAGGCGCATGATTTGGCTCGTGCATTCGCGAATCTGACTGACTGAACCCGGCGCAGACGCCATATCAGGGCGATACATTGTCTGAATGGAGTCGATGACGGCGACGTCCGGCGATAAGCCGCGCAGTTTTTCTTCCACATTGTCCAGCGCGTTTTCCGCCAGCACATAAAGCGTCTCCGACGTGATGCCGAGGCGGTTCGCGCGGAGTTTCAGCTGCTTGGCGGATTCCTCGCCGCTGACATACAGCACACGCTTGCCCGTTTTGCACAAATTCGCGCACACCTGCAGCAGCAGCGTGGATTTGCCGATGCCGGGATCGCCGCCGATGAGCATCAGCGCCCCTTCGACAATGCCGCCGCCTAACACGCGGTCAAGCTCGCTGATGCCCGTGGACGAGCGAACCGCCACATCTTCCGGGATTTCGCGGAGGAGCATGGCTGAAGCGCCTGTGCCCGGCCGCTGTTTCGGGGCTTTCGCGGGCGCACCCGTCACAATAGGCGCGGACTCCACCATCGTGTTCCACGCGCCGCACCCCGGACAGCGCCCCACCCAGCGGGATGTTTCATACCCGCACGCGGTGCAGGCAAACAGGGTCTTTTCCTTCGCCATAAGCGACCTCCGAAAATCATATGTGTCTCCATTATAGCACATCTTTTCGCGGCATGGAAGCACCTTTCGCGGGGGATTACCAATCTGCAAGCCACTCCGGAAGCGGTGTCGGCGTAGGTTCTTCAGCGCGCGTCATCAGCATGTTCAGCGTCCCGCCGGACAGGGAGATACTCAGCGTCAAGTCACCGCGCGCAAGCAAAACGCCGCTGGCGATATCCTCCGCCGTCCCCATCAGGCGCGTGAACCCCTTGTCCAGCAGGGCAGTCAGGTACGCTTCCGCCGCCTCCGCTGATACATCCTCCCATACAATCTGGTAATGCCCCGATGCGGAATAATCGCGGATGTACAAAAGGCGGCCGTCGATTTCCTCCGGCAGCTCCGCCGTGAACGCATTGTCGGGCAGCGTGTCCACCATTTCCGGCTCGGCGGAGGACAGCCACGCATCCTGCCGGTGCAGCACCACCGGGCGCGGCGTTTGCCAAATCCGCCATACTGCTGCTATGCCCACCATTATCAGCAAAACTGCCAGCAGCACCCATTTGCGGCGCCGATGCATTCCTTTGCGCTTCATGCTTTGCCTCCTTATGATATTACAAAAAAAGCCGACTCCATGCGGAATCGGCAAGCGCTCCCCAGGTAGGGCTCGAACCTACAACAACTCGGTTAACAGCCGAGTGCTCTGCCATTGAGCTACTGAGGATTATGGAATCCGGCAGCGACTTATCCTCCCGGGCCGTGTCCAGCCAAGTACTTTCAGCACTGGAGAGCTTAACTTCTGTGTTCGGGATGGGAACAGGTGGAACCTCTCCGTCATAACCACCGGAAAAAGGTTGGTTTTCACCAACGACTGCATTCTATCACGATTCCATTGCGCTGTCAAGAGGGGATGAATGTATTTTTGCTGCTGACGGCTATCGACCGAATTTGGGGAAACTGCTATCGTCGCACTCGACGTTATTTCCTCGTTTCCGGGATGACTGCTGAGAAGTCTATTCCTCTGAGCCGCATCTCCAGAATGATTTCCAGAACAGCTTGGCGTTGTTCCCTTTCAAACAAAAAATCCTGCAAGCCCGTTACATGATTCAAATGCTGCCACGGGCGGCGTTCGCCGCGGTACCATCCCCAGTGCAGCAAAAAACCGCTCATGCTGGAATCATCCCTCCACGCATGAGCGGTTTTCTTGCGGTTGTAGATTTTCTTGCTCTCGACTTTCTTCGTCACCGGGGAAAACGCCCATGTTGTGCGCTTCTGGGCGTCCAGTTCTTTGCGGGCTTTCTTGCTGAGCTTGGGGCGGGGGACGAACTTGCTCATGCTTGACACCTTCCTTTTCTGCAGCGATATGAAAAAATCCCCGACCTTTGCAGATCGAGGATTGCGTGGTCTGTACTGGACTCGAACCAGTGACCCCATCGATGTGAACGATGTGCTCTACCAACTGAGCCAACAGACCACATGCACCAGACGTTTCATCCGGCGACAGGAAATAGTATACCATACCTTTGCCCCACTGTCAAGGGGTGTTGGGCAAGTTTTTGATTTTTTCCGCGGCGCAATGTCTGTTCTCGCCACGGGAAAGCGCGTTGCTGGAGGTCCGGGCGGCGCGTGCTGCTGGTAGAGGACAATCAGCTCAATGCCGAAATTGCCGCGGAGCTGCTGAGAATGAGCGGGCTGACGGTCGATTGCGCTTGGGACGGCATTGAGGCGGTGGATTGTCTGGCTAACTGCCCCGACGGATATTACGACATGGTGTTCATGGACATTCAGATGCCGCGGATGAATGGCTACGACGCAACCCGTGCCATCCGCAGCAGCGCGCGCAATTACTGCAAGCGTGTGCCGATTGTCGCCATGACCGCCAGCGCCTTTGCCGAGGATGTGCAGGCCGCCAAGACGGTCGGCATGAATGAGCACATCGCCAAGCCGCTGGAGCTGGCGACGCTGGCTGCTGTCCTCAAGCGGTATCTGGGCGGCGGCGATGCCTGATGCCTTTCCTCCACTCACGCTCCATTGACTGGTCGGCGCTGACGGCGGTGTGAACGATACGGAAGGATACAGCGGCGCTGGCAGAAGGGGGAAGGAATGCCCTTTCCCGAATCCAGTCTGCATTCCATACGTCTGCTTCTCACACGCATGGATGTTTTGTTTCAGTGGTTTCGCCTCTGCGGACGCGACAAGGTGGCTTTCCAATTGTCACCTTGACCCCTTCGGCATCGTCATCCCTTCCACACATTTCAAAAGCATAATTGTAAATTCACCCAACCATCACGCAAAAGAATGCGCGAACGATTGACATTTTCCGCCCAAATCGGTACAATGAAGCTGGGGAGTTCTGCCCCGGCTTTTTTGATGGACAAACGCAATTTGCAACCGAAATACATGCCGGAAATAGTCTTACTTTCAGGAGGAACGGGCTCATGACCAAATCTACCACACGCCGATTCCTGTGCTGCCTGCTGGCGCTCTGCTGTCTGCTGGGCAGCCTGACCGCCTTCTCGCTGGCGGCGGGGACAAGCTATCCTTACAGCGCGTCCGTGAATGCGGATACCAACCTGCGCCGCAGCCCTTCGTCGGCGGAGAGCAACATCATCGCCCGTATCCCGAAGGGAACGATTCTGACCGTCACGGGCGCAAGCGGCAATTTCCTCTGCGTCACCTATGACGGGCAAGTCGGCTATATCTTCAAGCAGTACGCCGAGCAGGTGACGACAAACACGTCCGAATCCGGCAGCGTCGCGTATGGCTTCCCGTACTACACGACGACGAAATCCTCCGTCAATCTGCGCACGACCCGCTCCACCACCAGCGCGCGCGTGACCACCATCCCCAAGGGCGCGACCGTCATCATCCACGGCGTCAGCGGCGACTGGGCGCAGGTGACGTATCAGGAAAAAACGGGCTACTGCATGACGGCGTATTTGAAGCTGCTGACGGTGGTGGAACCGACCGCCGCCCCGACGGCTGTGCCGACCAGCGCGCCTATTTTAGAAGACAGCACCTACAAAGTGCTGCAAAACGGCTCGACGGGCAATCAGGTGCTTGCGCTCCAGCAGGCGCTGGCGGAACTGGGCTACCTGACCAGCACGCCCGACGGCACTTACAATACCACCACCACGCAGGCGGTCATCGCTTTGCAGAAGATGAACAGCCTGCCCATGAACGGCATTGCGGACGCGAATCTGCAAGCGCTGATTTTCCATGGTCAGCCCAAGAATTCCTCCGGCACGAAGGTTTCCATCAAGACGCTTCCCGCCCTCTCCGGCATCACCATCCGCCTGCATGACCAGGGCGTGCTCGTCTCTACCGTGCAGACGCGGCTGATCCAGTTGGGCTACTATGACGGCGAAATCAGCGGCGTGTACGATGTAGCGACGCAAACTGCGGTCAAGGCATTCCAGAAAGCAAACGGCTTAAAGGCCGACGGTGCGTGCGGCACGGCGACGCAGGAAAAGCTGATGAGCGCTGCCGCCGCCCCCGGTACGCTGCCGACCATGGAAGTGACTGTGACCGCAACCCCTGCGCCGACCGACCTGCCCCCGCTGACCACCCCTGCCGCGACCGTCCGCAAGGGTTCAACCGGCAATGACGCGCGCCTTGTGCAGCAGCGGCTGATTGATTTAGGCTATCTCTCCGGCGTCGCGGACAGCATTTTCGGCACGGCGAGCGTGAACGCGCTGAAGGAGTTCCAAGCCAAGAACGGTTTGAGCGCCGATGGCATTGCAGGCGCAAGCACTTATCAGGTGCTGTTCAGCTATCTGGCGATTTCGGCGGATTACATCGTTACCCCCGCGCCAACGGCCACCCCGCTGGCGACAGCGACTCCGACCCCCGCGCCCATCACGAAGGACAACGTCGTTACCATCCGCCAAGGCACGAGCGGCGACGCGGTGCTGCGTTTGCAGGAGCGGCTGACGGCGCTGGGCTACTACAATTCCCGCCGCGACGGGGTCTGCATGGCGGACGACGCAGCGGCTATCCGCGCTTTCCAGCGCATGAACGGGCTGTCAGTGGACGGCGTAGCGGGCTATGACACGCAGGTGCTGCTCTACTCCGCAACCGCAATCGGCAGCGACGGCATCATGGCGGGCGCATCGGTGGATGTGAGCGTCACCCTCCGCCGCGGCATGACGGGCGAAGCCGTCCGCGCGCTCCAGCAGCGGCTGATTACCCTCGGCTACCTCTCCGGCACGGCAGACGGCATTTACGGCACAGCAACCGCCGAAGCCGTCTACAACTTCCAGAAGCGAAATGGACTCACCCGCGACGGCGTGGCGGGCAACAAAACGCTGATTGCCCTCTACTCCGCCTCTGCCGCCACCCCGACCCCCGCGCCGACGATTGCGCCCGTGAGCACGCCTTCCGCCGCATCGGTGATTGCCAGCGCCTCCGCGCTCCACCGGGGCGACAACGGCACGGCAGTCAAGGCAATGCAGCAGCGGCTGATTGACCTCGGCTACCTCGCGTCGGGTTCTGCGGACGGCATCTTCGGCGTCAAAACATATCAGGCGCTGCGTGACTTCCAGCTGGCGAACGCCCTGTATGTGGACGGCGTTGCGGGCAAGAACACAATTGCGTCGCTCAACAGCAGCAGCGCCACTGGCAAGAACACCGCGCGCCCGAACACCACCGCAACCCCCACCCCGAACATCTCCAACGACATTGGCACAACCACGAAGGTCAGCGCGGAGAACGTCATCTACGAATACTGGTATTCGACGGTGCGCAGCGCCTGCCGCCAGTACCCCTACGCAACGGTCTACGACTACTCCACGGGCATCTCGTGGCAGGTTCACATGTTCTCCTACGGCAAGCACGCCGAAGCCGAACCGCTGACCGCGGCAGACACGGCGAAGCTGGAGCAGGCATTCGGCGGCAACACATGGACGCCCAAAGCTGTCTGGGTCATCTTCGCTGACGGCACGGTTCGTATGGCGACGACCCACTCCATGCCGCACGAGGTGCAGCACATCACGGACAACAACTTCCCCGGTCACCTGTGCATCCACTTCCCGCGCACGCAGGCGCAGGTAACGGCGATCGGCCCCTACGCCATGAGCCACCAGCAGACGGTGGAAAAGGGCTGGGCGGAAACGCAGGCGATGATTGCGAACTAATTTGGATATATAAAATGCCGCCGGGAGGATGGGGAATGTCCTTCCGGCGGCGAAATTTTGCGTTAAACCGCGTTTTGTCTTGACACCACCCATGACACCAGCTATAATAAAAGCGGAAGGGATAATTTGATGTCGAAGTGGGAAAAACTATTGCAACGAATCTTGTCCTTATCAAAGGACTTGCGATTCGATGAACTGCGTAAAGTATTAGAGGACTACGGCTACCAAATGTTTTCCCCTCGCAGCGGCAGTAGTCACTATACCTTCCGCAAGCCCGGCTGCCAGCCAATCACCATTCCTAAGCATGAGCCCATTAAGAAAGTATATGTCGAACTGGTTCGCAATATTGTTGAAAGTGAGGCGAATCGTCATGAAAACGCTTGAACAGTATATGGCCTTGCCCTATCCTTTGGAAATCATCCCTGATTCTGATGAAGGCGGCTTTGTTGGCAGCTACCCTGACTTGCCGGGATGCCTGACCTGCGGCGAAACGATGGAGGATGTCGTTCGGAACGCAGAGGATGCGAAGCGCGCATGGTTGACGGCAGCATTGGAAGAGGGGCTTGTTATCCATGAGCCGAATCTGCCAACCGCTTACTCTGGTCAATTCAAGCTCCGCATTCCCAAATCGCTGCACCGTTCTTTGGCAGAGCACTCTCGCAGTGAAGGAATTAGCATGAATCAATACTGCTTGTACCTGTTAGCAAAAAACGATGCGCTGTATGGCGCATAATGCACATCACCCACATAGAATCGCCGCCGGAAGGACATTTTGCATCCTCCCGGCGGCGACTTTCTATGCTATTCCGCTTCCTCCGCGCCCCACTTTTCCGGCACATCCGGACACCCCTGCCGTTTCTTCGCGGCGCGCGCTTCGACGTAGCAGCCGCAGAGCGCGCATGTTCCGCTGTGCAGGTTGTCGCAGGTGCGGCAGATGTTCAGGCGCGCGGCGTAGGTCGCTTCGTCGGTCTTCTCGTCCGCCGAGAGCGAATCCACATAGTCCCGCACGAGCTTCGCCATATCCGCCTGACCGCTTTCCAGCAGCGTGCAGCGGCAGGGCTTTCGCGCATCAGCCACGAATCGTGACCTCCACCACTGAGCAGGCAGGCAGCGTCATATTGAGACCCGTTTCGGTCACGCGGACGGCGTCGAACGGCTTCACCGTCACCTTTTCCGCGTCCTCGAACGTGTTCTTGTCATGCATATCGCCCGTCAGGATGCGCGCTGTCACGTTCTTTGCAGACGCGCCGGAGAGGTGCACCACCACATCCAGCGCATCGGTGCAGGAGGTGTTCGTCGCCGTCAGGGTGATGACGCCTTCCTTCTCCGAGGCGGTCGCGGTCAGCTGCTTCACGCCGCTGCACTCGCCGCAGGTGATGGCGGACGGCAGATAGTTCGCATCGTGATGCGCCTTGTAGAGGTCGAAGACGTGGTACGTCGGCGTGCAGATCATCTTCGCACCGTCGGTCAGGATAACCGCTTGCAGGACGTTGACCATCTGCGCGATATTCGCCATGACCACGCGGTCGCAGTGGCTGTTAAAGATATCCAGTGTCAGCGCCGCTACCATCGCGTCGCGCATGGTGTTCTGCTGATAGAGGAAGCCCGGATTCGTGCCGGGTTCGCAGTCGAACCACGTTCCCCATTCGTCGACAATCAGCCCGACGCGGTGCTCGTGGTCGTACTTGTCCATAATCGCCAGATGGCCGCGAATCAGCGTGTCCATGTAGGCGGCATTGCGCAGGGTAAGGTAGTATTCGTCCGCATCGAAATCAGTTGCGCTGCCTTTCTTGTCCCATGCATACGGTACGGTGTAGTGGTGCAGGGTAATGGCGTCGAGGTAACGCCCGGCACGCTCCATCAGCTTGTCCGTCCAGTTCCAGTCGCCAGAGCTGGGCCCGCAGGCGATGCGGTAGAGCTTATTGTCGCCATAGTTGCGGCAGAACGTCTGGTAGCGGCGGTATTCGTCGGCATAGTATTCCGGGCGCATGTTGCCGCCGCAGCCCCAGTTTTCATTGCCCACGCCAAGGTATTTGAGGTTGAACGGCTCCTTGTGCCCGTTCGCCCAGCGCTTCTGCACAACGGTGGAATCGCCCGTGGAATTCATGTATTCCACCCACTCCGCCATTTCGCGCACCGTGCCGGAGCCGACGTTCGCGTTGACGTAGGGCTCGCAGCCGATTTGGCGGCACAGTTCCATGAACTCGTGCGTGCCGAAGGAGTTGTCCTCCACTACGCCGCCCCAGTTGGTGTTCACCATGCGCTTGCGGGTTTCTTTCGGGCCGATGCCGTCCTCCCAGTGGTATTCATCCGCAAAGCAGCCGCCCGGCCAGCGCAGCACCGGCACGCCGATTTTCTTCAGCGCCTGCACCACGTCCGTGCGCATGCCATTGACGTTGGGGATGTCGGAGTTTTCGCCCACATAGACGCCACCGTAAATGCAGCGTCCGAGGTGCTCCGAGAAATGGCCGTAGATGTTCTTGTTGATTTTCTTGCCGGATTGCCCAGCCGCGTTGATGGAAAGGATTGCCGCCATCTGCTTGTCCTCCGTCTCTTTTTTGTGCTGGTTGCGCTCATTGCGCGCATTCATAAAGTAGATATTCGCCCAATCTATCAGGATTCCTGCCGCATTTTTTCTTTTTTTACGAAATGTTTTTCGACAGTGTGATGGTCGTCACCGCGGGCGAGTTGAACAGGCGGAAGCCCATCCACCACGGGTAAATCAGCCCTTTGCCCAGTCCAGGGCTAACATACTGCCAAATTCCGCCAAAGAAGCTTAGTCCCTGCACCTGACTGTCCTCCGGAAACCAGCCCAGTTCCGGCACATACAGCGCACCCATGCCCGGAATGCGCCACTGCCCGCCGCAGTAGCCGCCCGTGACAATCAAGTCCACATTGTTCATCGCGCAGACGGCTTTCGGATCAGCGTTCTGCTTCGCGGTGGTGATGTACTCCTGCGTCAGCGGCATTCCGCTCACGCAGACCTGCATGTCCTTGTTTGTCATTTCCGCCATGGCTGCCTCGATGCGGTCAAGCCTGTCCAGCTGATAGACCGCCAGCCGCTGGAGCGCCGCCTGATCAGCCGTCAGCGTCGGCAGGGCATTCAAGCCGTCCAGCTGCTTCTGGTATGCCTTGCGCGCGCTGGGGATGTTGAGCGTATACAAATCCTCCGGTACAAACCAAATGGTGGATTTTTCCCGTGTGAATGACACGGGGACATCCAGCATCGTCACGCCCGCGTCAATGAGCGCCTGCGCCCAATCCGCATAAGGCGAAAGGGAGGCGTGCGCCGTCGTTGCATAGGGGGACGGGTCGCCGCTGCCGGGCAGGAACAGCACCTTCGACCCCGCCGGAAGCTGCTCAAGGAGCGCCAGCGCCGGCGCCGCGTCGCCGTTCTCGCCAATCATATTGCCCGTCATGATGACGCAGGAAACTGCGCGCGTACCGACCGCTTTGCCAATCGACGCCTGATTCAGCCCGCGGTACTCCCCGTTCAAATCCGTCAGCAGAAGAATCGACCACTGATCCAGCGAATTGGGCAAATCGGGAATGGTGACCGTTTGCCGCAGCGCCTTGACGGTATTGCTGACGGCAAAATTCGCCACCGCACCCGCGCCAAACGTCAATAGCAGCACGACCAGCAGCGTCACGCCGATTTTGCGCCCCAGATGGGATTTTTCCTCAAAAATGTTTTCATTCCGTCTGGACAAGGGCATTCCTCTCCTTTCTGACTTTCTTGGGAAATGCGGTTACTCCGCGTCTTCCCCCGGCACATACGGCATCAGGAAGCAGTTCACATAGTACGCATATTTTCCCGACGTCGAGTTGCTCGGTTTTGCCGTCACGACCGTATAATCCACGCAGTCGCTCGCCGGAATCTCGCGTTCGTCCTCCGGCACTTCGGACAGGTTTGTCGAGGTCTTTTTGTTCGTGTTCACCTCGGCGTTCATGTCGTAGTCGTGGATGTACATCTTGACGCGGCTTGCCATATTCCCCTCCAGCGTCGTGATGCGGTACTTGCCGTCGCCCAAGTCCTTCACGTCGTACACCAGCGCAACGTGAATCGTCTTGTTGAACGAGCAGCCGTACACCAGCAGGAAGCCCGGCTGCGGCACATTCGTCGTGCGGTTCATCAGCTGATAGCCGCGCAAGAGCTTGCCGACGCTGGCCTCCTTAACGTGATGGACGCCCTCCACCTGCACGAACACGCCGTCCTCGGATTCCTTCGCGGCTTTCTTGACCGCTTCCAGTTCCTCCATCTCGACGTTCGCCTGCATCATGCACCAGGTGATATAGCCGCCGCACCAGCCGAAGCCGATGCCCTTGCCGCGCCACTCGGTGTACTTATTGACGTTTTTGAGCGTCTTGCCGTCCAGTTCCGCCCATTCGTTATAGGCAATATCCAGCACCTGCTGAATCTGCTCCGGCGGCTGCACAGGCGCTTCAGTGGAAATCGCGACCGGCGGGGGCGTCGGGGTGGCTTTGGCGGCGAGCGCCGTTGGCAGGAGCAAGGTCATCAGCAAGAGGGCACACAGCCCGCGAAGCAAGCGTTTCATCAGTGAATCCTTCCTTTCGGAGATTTCTTCAACCTTAGCATACCACGTTTCGGGAAGTTTGGAAAGGGGCAAGTGAAGTTTTTACAAATGAAAGCCGCCATTCGACTTTTGATAGCGGTCGAATGGCGGCTGATGTTCTATTCTTCTCACGGATAAACACGCGGGCACTGTATGCAGTCGTCACCAGCTGAATCGCGCGGAAGGGTCAAGGGAGGAACTCCCTTGCAGGGTGCAGGGGCAGCGCCCCTGCCGGAGTCCAGAGGCAGAGCCTCTGGTGGGGTCAAGGGGCAAAGCCCCTTGGGTCACTCCTTCGCCGCTTCTTCCTTCGCCATGCGGGCGGCGCGCTCCTTCGCGTAAATCGCCATTGCGCATTCAAGGCGCTTCCGCTCCATCTGGCACTCCATGTCGTAGGGCTGGGAGATGTCGCCATGGAAGGCTTCGGCATTCGCAGCGCAGCCGCCGGAGCAGAAGAAACGCGCCCAGCAGTCACGGCACTTCTCCTTGTTCAACACCGTGTTGTGCGCGAACTTCGCCTGAATGTCGCGGTCGAACGTGCCGTCCAGCACACTGCCCATGCGGTAGCCGTCGCGGCCGACAAACTGGTGGCAGGGGTAAATATCGCCGTCGGGCGTTACCGCAACATACTCGTTGCCCGCGCCGCAGCCGGTCAGACGCTTGCGCAGGCACGGGCCGCCCTCCAAGTCCACCATGAAGTGGAAGAAGTTGAACCACTTGCCGTTCGCGCGGCGATCCATATAAATCTGCGCCAAGCGCTCGTATTCCTCGCGGATTTCGGGCAAATCCTCCTCGCGCAGGGCGTATTCGCACTTCGGGTCGGTCACAACCGGCTCGACGCTGATCTGGTCAAAGCCCTGATCCGCCAAATGAAGCACGTCGTTGCCGAAATCCTTGTTGAAGCCGGTAAACGTGCCGCGGACGTAATATTCCTTGTCGCAGGCATTGCGGCGGCGGACGAACTCCTGCGCCTTGTTCATGATGATGTCATAGCTGCCCTTGCCGTTGATGGTCGGGCGCATCCGGTCATGCACTTCGCGGCGGCCGTCGATGGAGATGACGACGTTGCTCATTTCCTTGTTCAGGAAGTCCATGATTTCGTCGTTCATCAGCACACAGTTCGTCGTCATTGTGAACTTGAAGTGCTTATTCTTCTCCTTCTCGATGGAGCGGCCGTATTCCACCAGCCGCTTGACGACGGGGAAGTTCATCAGCGGTTCGCCGCCGAAGAAGTCCAGCTCCAGATTGACACGCTTGCCGGAGTGCGCCACCAGCCAGTCAATCGCCGCCTTGCCGACCTCGTAGGACAGCAGCTTGCGCTCGCCCATGCAGAAGTCGCCCGTCGCCGCGAAGCAGTACTTGCAGCGCAGGTTGCAGTCATGCGCCGCGTGCAGGCACATGGACTTCACCACGCCCGGCTCGGTCACCTGCTTCACGTCATCATAATTATCCGGGGCATTGAGCGCGCCGAGTTCTTCGAGCTGCTTCAGTTCACCGATAACTTCGTCCAGCTCCTGCGCCGTGTACTTCTCTTTCAGCGCATCCCGAATCTCTTCCGGCGCGTGGTCATTCCACATTTCCAGCACGTCAAACGCCATGTCGTCGATGGCGTGAACAGCGCCGCTGCCAACATCCAGCAGCATCGGCTGACCAACCGCCTTGAAGGTATGAATCATTGCTATTATTCCTCCTGAGTTAGATAAACCGCAAGGATACTTTTTGCACCCTTGCACCCGAAAAAAGCGAAGGCGCATGATGCCGCCTCCGCCTTTGCCTGTCCCGAACCGGATACGATTGCCAGACGAATCTGGAAAGCGTATCATTACTTCCGGTTGTACAGACGGTTGAGCTTGCCCTCGTTGCCCGCGAGCACGTCGCTGTTTTCCTTGTTGGCGCAGGACTGGTTGGCGACAGTGCAGCTGGTCTTGCAAGCGGACTGGCAGGATGCCTGGCATTCGCCGCAGCCGCCGTGGGCCAGAGAGTTCTTCAGGCAGGGCTTCTGGATGGTTTCGATATGCTTCATAGTTGTAATCCTCCATTTCTTAAAAAGGGGTATATGGGCATTATACACGATTCGGGTTCTAATTGCAATCACTTTCCGGAAATATTCGACACAATCGCGCCGATTATCCCGCCGGTCGCCGTTCCCATAGCAAGATCAGCCAAATATGCCGTCCACGGCGCGCCCTGACCACTCAGCAGCGCATAGGCCGCCACGCCCAACGCCATGTACAGCAGCCCAATCAGCGAACCGCGCAGCAGTCCGCCTTCCTGACCGCGCCCAACGGCGATGTACGTCCCGATAGCGACGGAAACGACCTTCAGCAGCTGGTTGAAGATACGCACGGTGTCCTCCGTCGGCTTCACCCACTGCATCAGCAGCGCAAAAACCGCCACGACGATGATGGTCGTCAGCATCGCCGCGCCCAGCCCGCGCAGCAGCTGCATCGAGCCGCGGCGTGCGCGCGTTGTCGTCCGGCGCACAGTCTGTGTTCCTGTCATAGGGCAATTCCCCTCCTTCCGATTCGGTAAGGAGGATATGCCCCGCGTCCAGGCGTTATTCCTCTATCCGCTCCACGCGGAAGATGTTCAGCGTGTCCGCATCCGGGCAGGAGAACACCGCTGTGCCGTCCGGCTGACCGGGGATGCTGCCGCCATAGCGGATGATGTCCGCATACAGGAACGCAACGTGCATCGCCATTGGGCAGAGTTGACCGCGCTCGGTGTCAAAATCCCATGAATCACCGATTTTATGCCCATGATGGCAGGGACAGCTGCCCTTGCGGTCAATCAGCGTGATGCGCAGGCGTGGGCGCTTCATTCGTCCAGCACCTCCAAGCACGTTTCAATCGGGATGCCGAGGTACTTGTCCTCCTTGTCGCGGTTGCGGTCAATCATTGTGCGCACGGCGTCCATTGCGCGGTGCGTCGATTCTTGGAGCGGCACGCCGTCCACCAGCCGCCCCAGCATCACTGCGGCGAAAATATCGCCCGTGCCGACGAAGCGCACCGGAATGAGGTCGAACGGGATGCGGAAAAACTCGCCCTCCGTGCCGTCATATCCGACGACGCAGTTCTCGCCGTCCACCTTCGCGCTCGTCACGACGACGGATTTCGCGCCCATTTCGTGCAGGCGAATCGTCAGCGCGCGCGCTTCTTCCTCGGTCATGTCCTCGTGATAGGGCACATCCGCCAGATACGCCGCCTCGGTGTAGTTCGGCACGATGCAGTCCGCCACGGCGACCATCTTGCGCATGTGGGCGATGGTTTCCTCCCCTACGCCGTTGTACAGCTTGCCCTCGTCGCCCATGATGGGGTCAACAAAGACCAGCGCGCCTTTCTTCGCGGACTGCTCACAGAAATCGGACACCAGCGCAGCCTGTTCCGCTGAAAGAATCATGCCTGTGGACACCACATCAAACGAGAATCCCAGTTCCGCCCAGACTTTCAGCGACTGGCGCATGTATTCCGTCGTTTCCTGAATGTAGAATTTCCCGTAATCCAGCGTGTTGCTCACCAACGCCGTCGGCAGCGTGTACAGGTGATGTCCCATATGCGACAGCACCGGCATCATTGCGCTCAGCGACACCTTCCCATACCCCGCCAGATCATGCACCAGCAGTATATGCTTACTCATCTATCTTCTCCTTATTTTGGGGGAAACGCCAAAGGCTCTGCCTCTGGACTCCGGCAGGGGCGCTGCCCCTGCACCCTGCAAGGGACTTCGTCCCTTGACCCTTTCGCGCGATTGGATTGGTAACACTCTCATGCAGTTTTCGCGTGGTTATCCATAAGAAGTAACGGAAAAATTCAAGCTGCATGGGAGGCGACCGGCGAAGGGGTCAAGGGGGCGACCGCAGGCTTCACCTGTTTTCATTGCCCCCTTGTCGCCTCCGCAGAGGCGAAATCCCTGCGACAATCGCAAGCCGCTATTAAAAGAACAGCCATGCCGTCCCAAAGAACAATCACCTGCGGTGATTAGCCCTTCACCGCAATCGCCTCAATCTCCACCTTCGCATCCCGCGGCAGCTTCGCCACCTGCACACACGCACGCGCCGGCGGATTCTTCGGGAAGAACTTCCCGTAGGCTTCGTTCACCGCGGCAAAGTCGTTCAAATCCTTCAGGAAAATCGTCGTTTTCACGATGTCCGCCAACGTGCAGTCCGCTTCCGCCAGAATCGCGGCAATGTTCTTCATGCACTGCTCAGTCATCTCGCCAATCGTGCCTTCCAGCAGTTCGCCCGTTTCCGGCACAAAATACAGCTGTCCGGACACATACACCGTATTGCCCGCCTGAACGCCCTGCGAATACGGGCCAATCGCGGCGGGTGCGTTTTTCGTCGAAAGAATCTTGTTCATGGAAGAGAATCCCCCTTCATCTTAGTGCGTCAGAAACGCTGTCTGCATTATACCATGATTATGCGTCGAAAACAACACCGGAGGTAGAGAAAACCGCCTCCGTTTTCTCGAAGGCGGCTTTCTCAGGTACCAAATCAAAGGCCGTAGTAATAGAAGATGAGGCACACACCGGCCAGCAGGATGAACGCCAGCCCAACCAGCAGCGGCGCATGCGTGGCCTTGCCGCGGTTGGCTTCCTTCGCCATCTTGTAGTCGTAGTAGTGCTGATGCTTATGCTTTCCGGGCGCGAAAAGCACCAGCAGGTTTCGGAAACCGTAGGAAATGATGTCCAGCACACCTTCGCGCGCCGTGAACGTCAGCAGACCCACACAGGTCAGCAGCGCGCCCGGCACAAAAAGCGCGTCGCACAAACCGCTCAGGATTTCCTCCCGCTCGCTCAGCGTCCAGATACTGCGCATCGACGCAACGCCGACAAATATCAGCGCGCCGATAGCGATGCAAATCCAGTAGGGCATCGCCCGCTTTGATTTTTTCAAAGCCCAAGCTCCTTCTTATACCGTTCAAGCTCTTCGTCGTTGCAGTTGATGAAGTGTCCGGGTTTGATTTCCCGCAGGGACGGCTTGTTCACCGAGTAGTCATGCTCCTTCAGGGGCTTGTACTCAATGCGCTGACGATGCTTCTCGTGATGCGGATCCGGGTACGGAATTGCGGACAACAGCGACTTGGTGTACGGATGCAGCGGATGCTCGAACAGCTCGTCGGAATCCGCCAGCTCCACCAGCTTGCCGTAGTACATGACACCGATGCGGTCGGAGAAGTACTTGACGACAGACAGGTTATGCGCAATAAACATGATGGTCAAGCCCATCTTGTTGCGCAGGTCGTTCAGCAGGTTGATAACCTGTGCCTGAATCGACACGTCCAGCGCGGAAATGGGTTCGTCGGCGATGATGAGGTCAGGCTCCAGCACGATGGCACGGGCAATGCCGATACGCTGGCGCTGGCCGCCGGAGAACTCATGCGGATAGCGGTCGGCGTGCTCGCGCACCAGACCAACCAGATCCAGCACCTCGTAGACCTTTTCGTCGATGTACTTTTCGTCCTTGATGCCGCGGATTTTCAGGCCTTCTGCGATAATCTCACGCACAGTCATGCGCGGGTTAATCGAGGCAATCGGGTCTTGGAAGATCATCTGCATCTTGGTCATGATGTTGTCCTTCGCGGCAACCTTCATGTCCTGCTCGTAGCGCGCCTTCCGTTCCTCCAGCGCCTGACCGGACAGTGTCTTGCTGTCTGCCTCAAACGCCGCGGTCAGCTCTGCCTTGCGCTTCTCGCGGTACTTCTCGACGCACTTGCTCTTTTCCACAGAAGATTCCAATGCGTTCGTGCGTGCCTGACGGATTTTCTCCTTCAGTTCCTTGCGCATTTCCTTAATCTTCTGGTCGTATTCCGCCTTCAGCGCCGCCGCCTGTGCCGGATTCTTCTCCGTTTTTTCCTTCAGCGCGGCTTTCATCTGGCGCTGCTTTTCCTCGAAGTCGTTTTTCAGGCTGCGAATCAGCACCGGCAGACCGTTCTGCGTGGACGAAATGCGCAGACCCTGGAAGTACACGTCACCCTCGGTCGGGTCGTACAGGTTGATGATGGTGCGGCCCGTCGTGGTCTTGCCGCAGCCAGACTCGCCCACCAGACCAAAGACTTCGCCCTTCTTGATGTAGAAGCTGACGTCATCAACGGCCTTGTTGATATAGTCGCCGCTGCGGAAATACTGCTTCAGGTGATTGACACGCAGGAGGACGTCGCTTTCTTCCTCAATGCCCGCGTGCTCCAGACGAGCCAGCGTCACCTTGTCCGTGATGGCGTTCATCACACGCGCGATTACCAGCAGCACGATGCCAACCAGCCACAGCCACACCCAGCGCGCCGCCAGCCACCACAGCGCAATCACCAGCGAAATGGCGTTGCTGTCATCAGACTTCTTGACGGTCGTTTCTGCCAGAGACTTCAGCGCCGTCTGGTAGGTCGGCGCTGCCGCCACGGACACCTGAACCGCCTTCAGCAGGCTGCTGAGCGAGCCGTCAAAGTCTTCGCTCTGCACCCGCTCCAACAGCGTCGTCGCGAACACATCCAGCGTGCCGAGGTTTTCGCTCGGATAGCGTGCCTGAAGCGCCTCGTACTTGCTCTGCACGAACGCTTCCAAGTCAATCGCTTCGCCCTGCTTCTTCTGCTCCACCAGCGCGGCAAACTCGTCGCGGATATCCTCCGTGTCGACGCGCTCCAGCGTGCGCTGCTCCGCCAGTGCAGCGGCGTAGTCCTCAAAGCTCAGTGCATTCAGATATTTCTTCATGGAAGCCGGCTTGTTGCCTGCATCCACCGACGCACGAACCATCGTCGTCAGCGTTTCCACGAATTCCAGATAGCTGCCTGCTTCTTCGCCGTGCTCCTGCGCAAACGTTTCGTAGAACGCTGCAACATCCGGCTCGGTATTGGCGGTGGCAATCTTAATCGGCTTGCCCTTGGGCGCCGCCGGCGTCATGACTTTGTTCAGGTAGTCAAACGATTCCGCCAGCAGGCGGCTGTCGCTGCCGCTTTCCTGCTGCTCATAGAGCGTCAGATACGCATCCACGTCGAAATTCTGATCGAAATCAGCGCAGAAAGCATCCAGCTTCTGCTTGGACAGCGCGTCCTGCCCCGCTGCCAGTTCATTCACCCACGTCGTATAGAACGTCAGCGCGCGATTCTGGCGCACGTCCCCGCCCAGCGTCTTGGTGGACGCGGCATCAATCATGGCGGAGAAATACTGCTTGTCGAACCAAGCGCGCGTAACCACGGAAGCGTTCTGCTGATAAGAGCGCAGCGCCCCCGATAGCGTAGACCATCCCGCACCGTCATTCGCCACAACATAGATGCTCATTACGATGGCGATGGCCATAACCACCAGCCCAATCGTTTTCAGCACCGAGGCGATTCCCTTTGCGATTTTCATGCTTCGGCGGCTCCTTTCTTCGCGTTCTGCAAGGCTTCTGCTGCCTCTCGTTCGGCCTGCTCCTTCTTCATGCGTTCAATGCGTTCCACCACAATCGCCGGCGGATTTACCTTCGGCGCGTTCGGATGCAGCAGCCACGTTGCCGCCATATGCGTCTCGCTGACATGGAACATCGGCGGCTGTTCCTCAAAGTCGATTTCCATTGCGTACTTGTTGCGCGCGGCGAAAGCATCGCCCTTCGGCGGCAGAATCATATCCGGCGGCGTACCGGGGATAGCTTCCAGCTTCTCGCGCGTCTCCAAGTCCGGCATGGAGGACAGCAGCGCCCATGTATACGGGTGGCGCGGGTCGTAGAACACATCATCCGCCGTGCCGTACTCGACAATCTTGCCGGCGTACATGATGGCAATGCGGTCCGCCATGTTCGCCACAACGCCAAGGTCATGCGTGATGAAGATGACCGACAGGCGGCGTTCCTTCTTCAGGCGGTTAATCAGCTCCAGAATCTGCGCCTGAATGGTCACGTCCAATGCGGTTGTCGGTTCATCGCAGATGAGGATATCCGGGTTCGCGGACAGCGCAATAGCGATAACAATGCGCTGACGCATACCGCCGGAGAACTCAAAGGGATACTGATAGAAGCGCTTGTGCGGTTCCGGAATACCAACTTCCTTCATCAATTCGATGGCGCGGTGGCGTGCCATGCCCTTGGTGAGCTTGAAGGCGTAATCCTGCGCGCGCGCCTTCATGTAGTCCACCATTTCCACCGCCAGCACGTCAAAGTCCTTCGTCTCACTCGCCGCGATGAGTTCCTCAAAGTGCTTCAGCAGGCTCTGGGTCATTTTGCAGAGGTTGTGCTGCGCCATATCCGCGTCAATCAGGTTCTTCGGGATGACGGACGGCGGATTCTTGCCCTTCGCCTTCTGCGCCTCAAACTTCTTCTGCTCGCGGGCGTAGCGCTTTTCTTCCTTCGGATTGTGCGTCTTGGAGCGGGCATAGCGGTCGATGTAAGACTGTGCACCCGAACGGTAGACGTACGCCTGATTGTCCTTATCCAGCTGCAGCTTGTCGATGGCTGCTTCAACCGCCGCAGCCGATTTGTGCAGCGCTTCCTTGCATTCGCCCTCGTTCAGCGGCTTTTGCTGATAGACCTTCAGGGCGCTGCGGAGCGTATCCACCGCCGCCTGCTGCGATTTCGCCGCCTGCTGGCTGGAGTACTGGAGCGCGTGAGCAATGTCCTGCAAGAAGTCAATCATGAACTCGCGGTCGAGCGTCTCGCGCGCCATCTGGTTCAGCTCGGTGATGGACTGCTTCTTCGGGTCGGGCGTTTTGCCACTCGCCGCCAGATAGCCGATGCAGAAGAAGTTCGGCTCCTGCGCATTCACCATCGCGCCCAGCTTAGCGGTCATGTCCGCCATCAGCGCGCGCATTTCGCTTTCGCGGCGGCGCGTGTAGTTCTTCTGGAAGCCTTCCAGCGCCGTATGCCACTTCGCGATTTCCGGGTCATTCTCATCGAAGGTGTACGGGTCGAAGATATGCTTCAGGGACTTGCGGATGCGGCCGCAGATTTCGCGGACATCCTTGTCCTTGCTCGTCAGGATGGCATTGTCGATTTCGTCCATGCCGTCCATGCACTCAACGATGGATTCCATCGCTTCCTTATAGGTATATTCCATCTTCAGCCCAACGGAAGCAAAGTGGTCGAACTGCTTCGTTTTGGCGTGGATGGCTTCGCGCGCCTGTGCGCCCTGTCCGCGCGCCTCGGCATCCGCCACCATCGTCTTTTCGAGCTGCGCCAGCAGGCTGTTGAAGCGTTCCTTGCCATCGCGGCGGCGTTCCTTGTTGTTCAGCAGCATGGCTTCCGTCAGCTGCTTACCGATGCGCATGATAGGGTTCAGGGCGCTCAGCGGGTCTTGGAACACCATGGCCAGCTTGTGGCCGCGCAGGGTGTGGAACTCTTCTTCCGGAATCTTCAGCAAATCCTTGCCGTCGTAGATGATTTCGCCCGCATCCACCATGGCGTTGCCCGCCAGAATGCCCATGATAGCACGGGTGGTGACGGACTTGCCGGAACCGGATTCACCGGCGATGGCGAGCGTTTCGCCTTCCTCCAGATTGAAGGAAATATCGCGCACTGCGCGAACCGCACCGTTGTTTGTGCGGAAGGAGATGGTCAAGTTTCGGACTTCCAGCTTTGCCATATCAGTCGTCCGCTCCTCTCAACGAAGGATTCAGCGCGTCGCGCAGGCCATTACCAAACAGGTTGAAAGCAATTTCCAAAATGGCGATGAAGATTGCCGGGAACATGATGATGTGGGGGTAGGTGCTCAAGTACGCCTGACCGCCGGAAAGCAGCGTGCCGATGGAGGTCAGCGACGACGTTTCCAGATTGATGATGTGCAGGTAGCTGAGCATGGATTCGGAGAAAATGACGCCGGGGATGGTCATGACCGCGCCGGTCACGATGGTGCCCAGGCTGTTCGGGAAGATGTGCTTGAAAATCAGGCGAGCGTCGGATGCGCCCAGCGTGCGCGCCGCCAAGACGTATTCCTGACCCTTGAAGCGGTAGAACTGCGTACGCACACGCGCCGCCGTACCAACCCAGCCGGTCAAGACGAAAGCGAACAGCAGGGATGGCAGCACGCCCACCTTTTCCGCCAAGTGCAGCTGGAACAGGGTTGCGACGACCATGAACGGCACGCTATTCAGCACGTCGGAGATACGCTCCATCACCATGTCAACCGCGCCGCCGTAGTAGCCCTCGATGGAGCCGTACAGCACGCCGAGGATGAAGTTGATGCTCGCCACAACGATGGACAGCAGGAAGCTCAGGCGTGCGCCGACAGCCAAGCAGGTAAAAATGTCCTGCCCGTAGTTGTTCGTGCCGAAGAGGAACGTCGGCTCATAGCCGTTGACGTAGCGAAAGTACTCCAGATAGTGCACACGCACACGGTAGCCGGTCTGGTTCTTCTGGGCATAGGTGTACCACTGCCCGTCCGCGCCGTCGTCGCCGGCAATGCGCTTGCTGTTGTAGTTCGCTTTGTTCGGGTTATCGGATGTCAGGTAGTTCGGAATCAGGTTGCCGTTTTCATCCAGCACCGGATCACCGTTGGTGTTCACGCTCTCGTCCTTGAGCTGATACCAGAAGTTCGCGCCGCCGTTGCCCATCATGTACTGCGCATTGTGGGTCTTCTGCAGCGGGTAAATAACCTGAATGTCATTCTCATTCTGGTATGCCATCAGGGCATTGTATTCCGCATCGCTCAGGTTGACATACGCGAAGCCGACCAGCGCGTAGGAATCCACGCGCAGGTTGTAGTACGTCACGCCGTTGACATCGGTGTAGTGGTCGTATTCCTTCTTCACGACCGGCACACCCGTTTCCTGACCGATGGCGTTGTAGTAATGATAGCCGATTTCGCTGACCTTTTCCTTGCGCGCACCATCCCAGAAGCCTGCGTTTGCAAACAGCGAGTTCTTCGGCAGCACCGACTTGTAGTAGCCGTCACGGAACTGCACCGTGTACGGCGAGACAAACGGCGTGATGATGGCAAACAGCAGCAGGAACACAATCAGGCAGAACGCCACAACGGAGGACTTGTTCTTGCGGAAGCGCAGCCACGCGTCGCCCAGATAGCTGATGGACTTGGTCTGCAGCTTTTCGTCGTGGATGCGCTCGTCCTTTTGGACAAACTTAAACTTTTCCTTCGGGATTTCCGGATACAGATTCTTTTCCATCATTTCTTCGACCCCATTCTGATGCGCGGGTCAATAAACCCGTAGCTGATGTCAATGACAATGCCCGAAACCAGGCCAATTGCCGTATAGAACACGTTCAGCGCCATGAAGAAATTATAATCGCGGACATTGATGGAGTTGATATACAGGTTGCCGATACCGGGAATGCCGAAGATGTTTTCAATAATCATCGAGCCACCCAGAATACCGATGAATTCACCAATAATCATCGGCAGGATGACGACCATTGCGTTGCGCAGCGCGTGACGGGAAATTGCCTGTGCCTTGGTCAGACCTTTCGTGCGCGCCAGCAGCATGTAGTCACCGGTCAGCACCTCGCTCAGCTCCGCACGGGTGTAGCGCGTCAGGCCTGCCACAACGCCGAAGCCCAGCGACAGCACTGCCGGAATCAGCGATACGAACATCGTCCAGCTGAACAGTGACCCGCCCGCCTGTGACAAACTTGCCGCCTGCAAGGGGAACCAGCCGAGCTTGAAGCACAGGAAGTACTGCACCAGGAAGGCGTACACATAGCTTGGCACCGAGATGAAGACCATGACCATGGTGGAAATGAAGTTATCCTGCCACTTGTTCTTCTTCAGCGCCGCATAGATGCCGAAAGCAAGGCCCAGCGGAATCGCAATCAGGATAGAATACAGGTTGACCAGCACCGTGTAGGGCAGCTTCTGCATCATGACAGCCCAAACACCCATGCCTTCATACATCTGCTCGCCGACGCCCCAGTCCCATTCGGTCAGGATGCTCTTCAGGTACAGGAAGTACTGCACCATGATCGGCTTGTTGTAGCCCATCTTTTCGCGCTTGGCGAGCACGAGGTTGATGTCGCGGCCCATTTCGCGAACGGCGGGCAGGGGCAGCAGCTTAATCAGGATGAAGCACATGGTCATGATGATAAACAGCACCAGGAACATGTACAGGATACGTTTGATGACGTATCGGGTCATACCATTCTTGGACATTCCACGTTACCTCCGTTTTCATATTGAGCGGAAGGGGAGGGGAGACCCCGCTGTCCCTCTGCTTCCGGCCGTCAGGGTGCGTCGCCCCACCCGTGACGGGTCGCGGAGGATGCGTCTGGAGGCGCGCATCGCCGCGGAATGGGCTTGCCTGACTGAGTTGAATCCATTGGGCATTTCTTAAGGAATCACTATTCTGCACCGTTTTTCTTGAGAATCATAGCGGCCCCTTAAGAAACGCCCGAAAGAGCCACCGTTTTTTAACACGCACATCGGGCATGGGGGTCAAAAGGCCCCCATGCCCGTGCCGAGTTTCAGAGAATCACGGCAAATGTGCGCCTTGAATTAGTATTCCAGGGTGTTGTTGGCAATGTAGTCCGCCCACTCAGCGTCATCGTAGTTGTACGTCATGTACTGGATGCCGCCGAAGCCGATCAGCGTGACATAGGTGTCAACCACCGGGGTCACCTTCTGGGAGTACATGCTCGCGCTGTTGCGGTAGTAGATGGAGGAGCAGGGATACCAGTTCATGAACGCACCTTCAACCGCGGTAGCGAACTGCAGGCGGGTGTCATAGGTGTAATCAGCGAACTTGCCCAGCTTTGCCTCGATGGACGGGACGCTCTGGTTGTTGCACCAGTCAGCCCAGTTCTTCAGGGTGTCGGTCACTTCGCCAACGCCTTCCACGTCGTAAACAATGTCGATGGTGTTGGTGTCATAGCCGTATTCCATCTGGTTGCCTTCGCCGTACGCGCCGTCGGTGTAGCAGTTGCCGAACACGCCGAAGGGATCCATCGTCGCGCCGCCCCAAGTGGAGAAGATCATGTCCGCGTTGCCGGAGTACATGGTGTTGTAGTAGTCGGTATCAACGGTCATGGTCATGGAGACCTTGCCCTCGAAGCCGGTGCCCACGCAGGCATTCTTCAGCGCTTCGTTCAGGTAGTTGAACATGTTGACATAGATCGTGTCGCTGGCGTACACGCGCAGGTCGATCTTGATGTCGCTGGTGCCGTCGTAGATGCCAGCCGCAACAGCCTTGTCATACGCAACAGCCATCAGCGCGCGGGCCTTGTCCACTTCGTAGCCAGTCAGCGCTTCATACGCTTCGTCGAGGGTGTCATAGTCGCCGCCCTCGCCCCAGGTCAGGTCAAACAGACGGCACAGGACTGCCTTCGCGGGTTCGCTGTCACGATACAGCGCGCCGGTGAAGGGGTCGTAGCAGTACAGTTCGTTGATCAGACCAAAGCCAGCCGTGCCAGCCGCGGTGAAGGAAGAAGCAAATTCCTTACGGTCGTAGGAGTAAGAAATCGCCTGACGGAATTCCGGGATCACCAGAACCTGACTATTGGTGCCGTGAGACAGCAGCTTCTCATAGTCGGTGTTCATGGTCAGCTTGGTGGTGTAGCCGTTGTTCGGGCCGTACTTGATGTACTTGCTGTTGCCGTACTTCTTCAGGTCGTCGGACTGCAGCGCGATGTCATCAATCTCGCCCTTTTCGAACGCCAGCATCTGGGTCGCGTGGTCAGCAATGCAGGTCACCTTGTAGATGTCCGTCTGATACTGGCCGACGTGGTTGCCGTCATGATAGCCATACCAGTTGTCATTGCGGGTCAGGGTGTATTCCTTGTCCAGCTCAAAGGAAGCAAGCTTGTACGGGCCGTAGGAAACCGTGTTCTCCACGGAACGGCCGTAGCTGGACTTGATTTCATCCGCTTCTTCCTCGGTGGCAACTTCCTTGCCGTCCTTGTAGAAGGTCTTGCAGGCTTCGTAAACGGGCTTGTAGACCAGGTAGGCGGAAGACAGGTTGTAGGGCACATAGAAGTTCGCTTCGTTCACGGGGTTGGCCAGAATGAAGTCAACGGTGTAGTCGTCAATCTTCTTGAAGCCAACTTCGTCCCACGTTGCAGCATCCGCAACGCTGGCGGTGTACATGTACTGACCCTGCATGGACTCGTACTGCTGACCCGCAGCAAAGTAGTTGTCATACAGATACTTCGCAGAGACCCACGCTTCATCAGCGTTTTCGTCTTCAACGGAAGCATCGCGGTACATCGTGTCGTCCGCAATGTTCACATACTGCGGCGCAGCATTGCCTTCCGCGTCCAGCGCGCCGACCATGCTCCAAGCGCTCATGTCGAGGTACACATCGGTGCCAGCAGCCACGAGGTTCTCGGCAGAATCTTCAATCAGGTCATAGGTCGTCTTGCCCGCGTAGAGGTAGTTCTTCGCGTTGTAGATGACGAAGGTGCCCGCATAGTAGCTGTCAGCGCGGCGATTCAGCATCTTCGGGTTGAGCAGCTGCTGCATGGAGTACACATAGTCATCAGCGGTGATGGGGGTGCCATCTTCCCACTTGGCGAGCTTGTTCAGCGCGATACGCCAAGCCTTGGCGGTCTCGCCTTCCTTCACGCCGTACTGACCGACATACTCAGCGGTCACGTCCACCGGCATTTCAGCAGCCAGTTCGGGCATGACGGAGTAGCCGTCCTTTTCAGAATTCAGAACGAAGGTGTAGAAACCAGAGCTGACATAGCTCAAAATATCAGAGTCTTCGTTCGTTTCCCAGGACAGCGGGTCCCAGTTCAGAGAAGAGTTAATGCCGGGAGTGTAGCCATTGTAGGTGTACACCTTTTCATCGGTGTAATCCTTGCCAGCTTCGCCGACATACTGATCGGTAGAAACCGTCTGCGCGCTCCCCTCGCTCTTTTCCAGCGTGACAGTGCCCGCGTTGTACACGCGCTCACCGACATCGTAGGAATCAGCAGGCGTGAACGTGCCTTCTGCCAGCGCAGCCGCACTCAGCATCATGCACGCAGACAGGACCAGAGAGAGAATCTTCTTCATGGTCTAACCCCTCCAATAAATTTCGTATCAAATGACACGATGCAAATGATACGTTGATATTCATTATAGAGGAATTGACGCAAGGTTGTCAAGGGCTTGCCGCTTGCAATTTTTGACCAATCTTCCTGCAAAACTCCCCACTTTCACAGCAATTCCTTGATTCGACGATGTGAAATCGTTTTCGCGCCAATATTGTTTTTTTTTTGTTTTTTTCGTTCTCTGCCTTGATTTCTCTGCCTTTGCGCCATACTTGACGTTTCCCGTTTTTTCACCTATACTATCCTGTGCAGCGAAAGGAGAATTCCTTTATTATGAATATTGACTTGACCCATGGTTCGATTTTCCGCGGACTGCTCCGTTTTTCTCTGCCGCTGATGGCGGGCAATCTGCTCCAGCAGCTTTATAACCTTGTGGATACCTTCGTCGTCGGGCGATACTGCGGTGAAATCGCCCTTGCCGCCATCGGCAGCGCGTTTTCCGTCATGATTCTGCTCACGAGCATCGTCACCGGGCTGTGCATGGGTAGCGGCGTTGTTGTCAGCCAGCTTTTCGGGCAGAAAGACGATGCCGGCGTGCGCAAAGCGGTCGGCAATGCGTTTGTGCTGATTGCGGGCGTATCGGCGCTGCTGACCGTCCTGTCCTATGCGCTTCTGCCCGTCATGATGGCGCTCCTGCGCATTCCGCCCGAAGCGCAGGGCGATCTTTCCTGCTACCTCTTGATTGTGTTCATCGGCATCATCCCGACGTTCCTGTATAACTTCGGGGCGTGTATGCTCCGCGCCGTCGGCAATTCAACCGCGCCGCTGATCTTCCTGCTGATTTCGTCGCTGACGAACGTCGCGCTGGACTTTCTGTTCGTGGCGGTGCTGCCGTGGGGTGTGGCGGGCGCTGCCGTCGCGACGCTTATTTCGCAAGTTCTGTCCGGTTTTCTGTGCTTAGGTTATGTGCTCTTCCGTGTTCCGGCGCTGACGCCCTCGCAGCACGACCTGCGCCCCGACCGCGCGCTGTTTGGGCGCATCTTCTCAGTCTCTGCCATGACCAGCATTCAGCAGTCCATCATGAATTTCGGCATCCTGTGTGTGCAGAGTCTTGTGAACAGCTTCGGTCTGGCAGCGATGGCGGCATTCACTGCCGGCGTGAAGATTGACTCGCTGGCGTACAGCCCCGCGCAGGACTTCGGTAACGGCTTCGCGACTTTCGTCGCCCAGAATCAGGGGGCGAATCAGCCGCAGCGTCTCCGCCACGGCATCCGCACAGCGTTCCTGCTTTCCGGTGGCTTCTGCCTGATTGTTTCCGCGCTCGTGGCGATTTTCGCCGAGCCGCTGCTGCTCGTGTTCCTCAAAAATGCATCGGCGGAGTCTCTTTCCATCGGCATAACGTACCTGCGCACCGAGGGGCTGTGCTACATCGGCATCGGCTTCCTGTTCCTGCTCTACGCCATTTTCCGCGGTTTGGAGCAGGCGGGCATGAGCATCGTCCTGACAGTGCTTTCGCTTGGGCTGCGCGTCGTGCTGTCCTATGCCTTCGCGCCGCATTTCGGCATGATGGCGATTTGGCTGGCAATTCCGGCGGGCTGGCTGATTGCGGATATCGTCGGTTTCGTTGCCATGGGGCGGCGCGGACTAACGCGTTCCGCTTCCAACAAAATGGGCAAAAGCGCCTGATGGCGGCGGGATGGATTCGCCGTTTTGTGACAAGTTTGTAACACCTGCGCCCGCGCCCCTTGACGAATCCGACTCGGCGTTGTATGATGGGGATACTCGATAATGAAAGGATTGTGCGGAGCGGGTATGAAGAAGGAAACGAATCCCAAGGCGAAGCGGAATATCCTGTGGTGCAATGTGCTGATTGTGACAGCGCTGCTGCTGATTGTGGCGGTGCTGATGGTTGTGCTGCGGCGGAACGCGCCCGCGAATGTAGACGCTAATGCGCCTTTGCTGCCCCTGACCGCAACAGATGCGCCGACCGAGGCGCCGACAGAGCTTGCGACCAGCACACCGGAGGCAGCGGCGACCCCCGAAATCACCGCGGCACCGGAAGCGACTGCCGCGCCGGAAGTCACGGACGCCCCCGAAGCCACCGCCACCCCCGACCTGTCGCAGGTGAAAGCATTCCTCGTCGTCACCGTCGGTGACAAAACGTATCAGCCGATTCCGCTGACCGAAGAGGGCTATTATCGCCTCCGCCACGGCGACTGCATCAACATCGTCCATGTCACCCCGACAAGCATCGACATGCACGAGGCGAACTGCGACAATCAGGATTGCGTGGAGCAGGGCGAAGTGACGCTGGAAAACAAAGGTGAGCGCATTCTGGGCAACATGATTATCTGTCTGCCGAATCAGGTAACGCTCCAGCTGTACAGCCGCGACGAATTGATGGACTGGCTGACGACCGTGCAGGAGGACGCAGCAAATGAATAAGCAGCAAATCACCACAAAGCAGCTTGCGCTGTGCAGTGTGCTGCTGACGCTGATGCTGGTGCTGGGCTGGGTGGAGAGCCTGTTTCCGCCGCTGCTGGGCGTACCGGGCATCAAGCTGGGTTTAAGCAACGGCGTGCTGATTTTCGCGGTCTACATGCTGTCCCTGCCGACGGCGTGGGTGCTGATGCTGCTGAAAGTGGTGCTGTCCTCGCTGTTTTTGGGCGGCGTGGCGGCGCTGCCGTACGCACTGGCAGGCGGTGTGCTGTCGCTGGCAAGCATGTGTCTCCTTTCGCGCATGAAGTGGATGCACCCGGTCACGGTCAGCATTGTCGGCGGCGTGATGCACAACGTCGGGCAAATCGTGATGGCAATGATTATCCTCCACACGTCGCAATTGGCGTACTACATGGCTGTCCTGATGCTCAGCGGCATTCTCTTCGGCGCGCTGACCGGCGTGAGCGCCACGCTGGTGATGAAGCACATGAAGCATATCAAGTGGGGGAAATAGCGAAGGGGGGCAAGGGGCGACCGCAGACTTCATCTGTTTTCATGCTTTCTTGTCGCCTCCGCAGAGGTGAAGCCCCCTGCACGACAAAAATCAACTAACACAGAAAAACAAAAAGCAGGACTACCTCCACGCCGGAGACAGCCCTGCTTTTTGTTGTGCGAATGAAACCATCAGAAGAGAAGGAAACGCTTCTTCTGATACGGCTCGCTTGACATGCCCTTGAAATCATAGCCCGTCGCGGCAATCGCAGCTTTCACCTGCGCTTCGTCCAGCGGATTTTCGGAAATGACCACCGTTTCACCCTTGCCGTGGGAGGAAGTAACCTTCTTAACCGCTGGGAAAGCCTTGCGGATTGCGTCGTTGACATGGCTCTCGCACATGCCGCACATCATGCCGTCAATTTTCAGCGTTGTTTTTATCATCAGCCCTCATCCTTTCGATGAATGCAATATACCCCATCGGGGTATCTGAATGATAGCACCAGCGCGGCGGATTGTCAAGCGGTTTCGTTCGATGTGACTAACTTTTTAAGGTAACACCGCACAAATGCGGTGGTGCCTTAGCGGATGCCCGACCAGAGCGCGTCATTTTCCGCTTGAAACGCTTCCCTCAGCGCATTTTCATCTTCAGTAGATACATCCTGCTCAAAAATCAGGATGCCGTCCATATCCGGATCATGTTCCCAAACCTGCAGGGTCAGCACATCATTGTAGTGCCGGACGGTATAACCATCCGCGTCGAACGTCCAGTCCTCTTTCTCCTCGCCGACCGCCCAGCGCAGCAGTACCGCCTCCGTCCCATCAAAACGGTACAGCGTTTCTCTGTGAATGCCGCCCGCCAAGCCGCCGTTCACAGAACTCCTTACAATTTTGTGTTCCGCGTCAAGGTCGTAATTCGTGAACGTCAGCGGACAGAGAACATACTGTTCGCCATCAAAAATGAAAAACTGGTAGACGAAATTGCTCGCGCCGCGCTGTGTCAGTATCACCACATCGTTGATACCGTCGAAGTTGACATCCGTATAGGAAAGGCACGGGTCTTTCTCGCCGGACACGAAGCAGAGTTCCTGCCCGTTGTCCGCAATCAGGCGGTGGATGTACTCGTTCTCCGTCGTCTGCCCGATAATTTCCGCGCGGACAGGGGCGATGGTCATCAGGAGAAGCAAGGCAAGCAGGCAGAAACGGGAAATACAGTTCTTCATAAAGAATACTCCTTTCGCATTGGTATGCTAATGAAAGAACGAATACGGGGCGGCAATTCATCCGCAGAAAAAAAGGAAATTTCTTCATCGTCTGAAATGGAAATGCTTGCAAATTACTGATGTTTGCGTTATAATGAAAATGGTAATTTATGATTCATACTATTTCCAGATAAGAATGCGCCAAGATGCGCGGCGAATTTTTCATTCTGGCTAACGTGAATGGAACGCAGCGTAGCAGCGCTACGCTAAGTGGAATGAGCGGACGCCAGAAGGGAAAAGGCGCAAGCAGATGGCGCAGATGAATCTGGAAATAGTATCAAGGTTTCTTGCTGGGGAAGTGGGGAAAAGGGTGTTTGCCACGGCGCACGAAGGAGCAGCGCAGTACTGCCGCAAAGTGGACAAGCGTGAAATTCCGGTCTGTCCGATTTTAGGGGTCAATATTGCAGTCATCAACATGAATTGGCTGCTGAAATATCTGGCGCAGAACATTCATCAATTGCAGGGAGACTACATCTGCATATCGAATGTACATACAACCGTCGTCAGTTACGAGGATGCGGACTACCGTGCCGTGCAGAACGGCGGTTTGATGGCGATTCCGGATGGCAATCCGCTGGCGCAGGAAGCGCGGCGGCGCGGGTATCCGCAGATTCAGCGGACAACCGGGCCTGACCTGATGATGGAGGTCTTTCGGCAGTCCACGGCACACGGCTGGCGGCATTATTTCTACGGCAGCACGCAGGAAGTGCAGGAGAAAATGATTGCGCGCCTGCAGCAGGAGTATCCGGGGCTGGTAATTGCGGGCACAGACGCGCCGCCCTTCCGCGAACTGACACCGGAGGAAGATGCGCTTGCCGTGGCGCGCATCAATCAGGCGCAGCCGGATTTTGTGTGGGTCGGGCTGGGAGCGCCGAAGCAGGAGCGCTGGATGGCGGCGCACCAAGGGCGTGTGCATGGGTTGATGATTGGCGTCGGCGCAGGCTTTGATTTCTTTTCGGGCAACGTGAGGCGCGCCCCGTTATGGATGCAGAAGCACAGCCTGGAATGGCTCTATCGCCTGATGCAAGACCCGAAGCGGCTATTCCAGCGCTACTGGAGCACGAATCTGAAATTCATCTGGAACGCGACCATCAGGAGAAAGTAAATGCAGCAAGCGACAAAACAGCCCGCTGTACTGCTGGTACACGACTATTATCAGGTTCCCGGCGGCGAGGATGTCGTTGTGGCGAACGAGAAGCACCTGCTGGAAACGCACGGTCACGCTGCGGCGCTGTATGCGCGGCGGAACGAGGAAATTTCGCGCATGGGAGCGCTGGAGAAAATCCGCAGTGCGCTGGGGATGTTTTTCAGCATCCGTACATACCGCGAGGTTCGGCGGAGCATCCGCGAAAACCGGATTTCGCTGGTGCATGTGCACAACACGCTGCCGCTGATTGGCCCGGCAGTGTATTACGCGGCATTCCGCGAGGGCGTTCCCGTGGTGCAAACGGTGCACAACTTCCGCCTGCTCTGCCCGAACGCGCTTTTCTACCGCGACGGCCATATCTGCGAGGACTGCACGAAAAAGGGGCTGCACTGCGCGGTGAAGCACCGCTGCTACCGCGGCAGCCGCCTGCAGACGGTGCTCTGCGTGCTCAGCACACGTTTGCACCGTGCCCTCAAAACGTACAGCCGCCTGCATTACATCACCCTGACGGACTTCAACCGGCAGAAGCTGCTGGCGCTTGAGCAGATTCCGCCGGAAAACGTGTCCGTAAAGCCGAACTTTGTGGAACCGCCGGAGACGATTGTGCCATACGCGGCGCGCGAAAATCAGGTGGTGTACATCGGTCGGCTGGATGCGCTCAAGGGCATTCGGCTGCTGCTGGAAGCGTGGGCGCGCTACGAGCGTTCAGGCGGGGGCATGAAGCTGATCATCTGCGGTACAGGGCCGGAGGAAGCATGGTGTCGCGAATATCTGACGCGGGAAAAGCTGAAGCAGGTGGAGCTGCGCGGCTTTGTGCCAAATTCGGCGGCACGGGCGCTGATGGGGCAGTCCAAGGCGCTGATTCTGCCAACGCATTGGTATGAAGGCTTCCCGATGACGATTGTGGAAGCCTTCAGCGCCGCCACGCCGGTGATTTGCTCGGATTTAGGCAACGCGGGTTCCCTGATTTCGGACGGCGTGACGGGCTTCAAGTTTCCGGCGGACTCGGCGGAGCAGCTGGCGCAGACGCTCAATCGGCTGCAGCACGCGGAATCCGTCAGCGAGGGCGCATTGAAAACGTATCAGGAGAATTTCACGGCGGAAGCAAATTATCGTCAGCTGATGGCGATTTACAGCAAGGCGATGCAGAAAAGCGGCGAAAGGAACGAACCATCATGCGGCTGATTGTGGCAGATGTACGGAGCACCAGCACGGACGGCATTGCCGCTGGGCATTATTTCACCGTCGCGCAGAATTATCTTGACCTGTTCGGCGCGGAGATGGATGTGCGCATTGCGGGCGGGCCGGTGTACGGCGACCGCTTCGGGGACAAGCTGATTCGTCTGCCGCATGATTACATCGTGGGCAGTTCGGCGGTGCGCAACAAACGCGCCGTGTTCCAGAACGTGCGTGCGCTGCTTCGGGAAGCGCAGGATGACGTGATTGTCCTCCAGTGCAGCGCCGTCGCAACAGCGTATCTGGGGCTTGCACTGTTCAAGAAGAAAGAAACGCGGGTCTACGCCATCCAGTACAGCACCGACGGCGTCAATTCAGCCTTGAAACGTGGCTTATATGCGCTGTGCAGGCGGAAAATCAGCGGCGTTATCTGCCCCAATGCAGCCATTGGCGCGGCGTACGGGCGGCCGATGTGCGTCGTATCCGATTACATCAGCACAGGAACGATGCAGCCGCCTGTGCCGTATGCACAGAAGTGCTATGATTTCGGCATGGTCGGGCTGATTACGTCGGACAAGGGCGTCGTTGAGGCGGCAAAACAGCTGCGGAACACGCCGTATCGGGTGCTGATTGCGGGTCGGGTGCAGGAAGCGCCGCTGGAAACGGAACTGCGGGCAGTCTGCGCGGGCGCAAAGAACATCGAGCTGCGGCTGGAATACCTGTCCGAAGCGGCGTATGACGAGGCGATTCGCCAATGCCGCTACTGCATCCTAAACTATTCGGAGAATTACTCCCTGCACAGCAGCGGCGTTGTATTCGATATTCTCTTCCGGGGCGTACCGATTGTGGGCAGCCGCTGCGGGACGCTGCAAATGGTGGAAGCAAACGAATTGGGCAAAACGGTATCCAGCATGGCGGATTTTGCGCCGGAAAGGCTGCTGGATGAAGCCGTGCATGACCGCTATGTGCGCAACATTGCGCGCTACTGCCAATCGCAGGCGCAGGAGCGGGAAAAGCTGCGGGATTTTCTGACGCGGGGCGCAGCGGAATAACTATGCCGCACAGCGCAAAGTGAAAGGAGGGGCTGAAGCGTGAAGGTCATGTGGATGGGGAATATTATCCTCCCTGCCATTGCGGAAAAAGAATCGCTTCCCCCGGTGTATATCGTGGGCTGGCTGGTCGGGCTGTCGCGGCGGCTGACGCAGCTGCCGGATGTGGCGCTGACGTATGTGTTTGACGCGCCGAAAGCGCTGACGGGCGAAGTGGACGGCTACCGCTATTACGGGCTTGTCAACCCCACACGCCCTACGCAGCACTGCGGCGAAGCCTACACCCGGCAGCTGGAGGAAATCCTGCGCAAAGAGCAGCCGGATGTCATTCACCTCTGGGGCACGGAAAATCAGCACACGCTGGCCATGGTTGATGCGGCGGAACACCTGGGGATGCGCGAGCGGATTGTAATTTCCATTCAGGGGCTTCTGTCCATATACGCGGAGCATTATCGCGCTTATCTGCCGGAACACGTCTGCCACGGGCACACGCTGAAGGATTTGGTGAAGGGCAATATCGTCCGGCAGGAAGCAATCTACCGCCGCGTCGGGCAGTATGAGCAGGAAGCCCTGCGCAGGGTGCAGCACGTTATCGGGCGCACCGACTGGGATGCTGCCTGCATGGCGGAGCTTGCCCCGCAGGCGGCCTATCATTTCAACAACGAAACGCTGCGGGACGAGTTCTACACCGGCGAATGGTCGCTGGACAGCTGCGAGCCGCACAGTCTCTTCTGCAGTCAGGCGCATGTGCCGCTCAAGGGGCTGCATCTGCTATTGCAGGCGCTGGCGATTGTCCGCAAGCGCTATCCCGATGTCAAGCTCTATGTGGGGCGCAAGGACTATGGGCGCATTCCGCTGCCTGCGCGCAATGCCTATGAACGGTACATCCATCGTCTGCTGCGCGAAAACGACCTCTACGACCATGTTGTTTTTACCGGAAGCCTGAATGCACAGCAAATGAAGGAGCGGTATCTAAAAAGTCAGGTGTTTGTGCTGCCGTCGAGCATTGAAAACTCCCCCAATTCGCTGGGCGAGGCGATGCTGCTTGGCGCACCGTGCATTGCGTCGGATGTCGGCGGCGTGCGCTGTCTGATGACGCACGGCGTGGAAGGGCTGATTTATCCGGCAGACGACCCGCATTTGCTGGCATATGATATCTGCGAGATGTTCGCGCATCCGGAAAAAGCGGCGCAGATGGCGCGCGCCGGGCGAGAACACGCTGGAAAAACGCATGATGCGCAGAAGAATCTGGAGATACTGCATCAGATTTATACGGAGATTGCACGATGAAATTCCGAATCACAAAGAACCATGTGGATGCGTTCTGCGTGCTGATTGGCGTGCTGGGCATGGGCTCGCTGTATTTTCAGGTGCTGCGGATGCCGCTGATGGCAGCCATGCTGATTGCGTCGATTCTGCTGCTGACGCGGGCGCATCATCCGAAAATCAGCGTCCAGAATGTACGCCTGACGCTGCTGCTGACGGCGGCGCTGCTGCTGACGAGCTTCGTCAACCCGCAGAACGGCATCCACATCAACGATATTGTTATTTGGCTTTGCAACATCGGCTATGTGCTGGTTCTGCAAAGCTGCATCGGGTATCGGACGTATATGCGGCTGTATACCAAAGTCATGCTGGCAGAGGCGGCCATCAGCCTGATTTCCTTCGTCATCGGCGATTTGCTGTCGCTGCCGCTGCCGCTGCTGCACTACGAAGTTTCCAGCGTCAACGGATTTTATCTGACGCCTTATTTTACCTTAGGCTGGCTGAACATCCCGGTTTTCCACCGCAATGCGGGTATGTTCAACGAGCCGGGCAGCCACCAGATTTTCCTGAACTTCGCGCTGCTGTTCCTGATGAGCGACGAAACGCGCATGGGCATGAGCAAAAAGAAATACTGCTGGGAAATTGCGCTGCTGATCGTCACCATCCTCAGCACGCTGTCCACAACAGGCTTCATTTGTCTGGGCGTTGTGCTGCTGACGGTGGCATTCCGCAAAAAGGGCGGGAAAATGGCGCGCAGCATCAAGATGGCGGCGTTCATTGGGCTGATTTTGCTGTTTGTCATCGAGTCTGCCACGGGCGTGGTGGAACGCAAGATTGTCGGACGAAATTCCGGCGGTTCATTCTACACGCGGTGGAACGACACCTTCAGCGGCTTTGAAATCGGGCTGGAATCCCCCATTGCGGGACAGGGCGTTTTCTCGGAGCGGAAGGCGGAAATCCTGCTGGAACACAGGGTGCAGAACATTTCCAACGGCTTTGCCGCCTTCGTCATGGATACAGGGTTGATTCTCCCGGCAGTTTGGCTGTGGCTGACGTACCGCGGTATCCGCACCAAATTTGCCAAGGCGCGGCTGCTGTATGTGCTGGGCGTTTTCCTGCTGTATTTCCTGTGCATCAACACGGAGGGCGTTTTCCTGAACATACTGTTTCTGGGACTGCTGGGCAAGTGGCAGCCGGACGCGGAGGACACGCCTGATCAGCAGGCAAATGCGCGCAGCCAGAAGAAGCGCAGGTGGCGATGCACTGTGCCGCCGGAAAAACTGCGCCTGACGTTTAACACGCAGCCGGAGGACGCGGCGCAGGAGCAGACAGGCGAAACAGGCGGAGAGGAATCATGAACACAGCATCAAGGAGCGAAAACACGGCACGCAACATCGGTGTAGGCGCGGTGCGGCAGGTGGTTACGCTGCTGCTGGCTTTTGCCGTGCGAACGGTGTTTGTGCGCCGGCTGGGCGCGGATTACACGGGTGTCAACGGGCTGTACAGCAACATTCTGGCCATGCTGTCACTGGCGGAACTGGGCGTGGGCAACGTGCTGGTGTACAGCTTGTACGCACCGCTGCACCGGGGCGACACGGGCGAAATCCAGCACCTGCTGGGCTATTATCGTCGCATTTACCGTCTGATTGCGCTGGCGGTAGCGCTGCTGGGCGCGGCGGTAATCCCCTTCCTGCCGCTCATCATCAGCAGTGAGCTGCCGATGGCGCAGCTGATCGTCTACTATGTGCTGTACCTGGCGAACTCCGTGGCATCCTATCTGGTCATCTACAAAACGACGCTGATTCAGGCCGACCAGAAGGCATATTTGCAGAACATAGTTTCCGCCGCGGCGCTGGTGTTGCAGTATGCGGCGCAGATGGCGTGCCTGCTGATTTGGGGCAGCTATCTGGGCTATTTGCTGATTCAGATTGCCTGCACCCTCCTGCAGAACGCGGTGCTGAGCCATTTAGCGGATAAGATGTACCCCTTCCTGCGGAAAAAGCAGAAATGTGCGCTGATGCACCGCAAGCAGGAGCTGAACGACAACATCCGCTCCATGTTCCTCTACAAGCTGGCGACAATACTTATCAACAACACGGACAACATCCTGATTTCCATCATGCTGGGCACAGTGTTCGTCGGTTACTACTCCAACTACGCGTCGCTGACGACGTATGTGACGACGTTCGTTTCCATCGTGATTACCGGCATTTCCGCCAGCTTGGGAAATCTGAATGCCGAAAAGGATTCGGAAAAGTCGTACGCCATGTTCCGCAACCTGATTGTCCTCTTCGGGGCGATTACAGGCTTCTGCGTCGCCGCGTACGGCGCGGTTGTACAGGACTTCATCCCCATCTGGGTGGGCGAAGAATACCTGATGGACACAGGGACAGTGGCGGCGGTGCTGTTCACATTCTACCTGAGCACCATCGTCGCGCCTGTGTGGATGTACCGCGAAACGCTGGGGCTTTTTCGGCAAATGAAGTATGTTATGTTTATGACGGCGCTGGTCAACATCCTGCTGTCCATCCTGCTGGGGCACTTCTTCGGCGTGGCGGGCATCATCGGCGCAACAGGGCTGGCGCGGCTATGCACCATCTTCTGGTATGAGCCGAAAGTGCTGTTCCATCGCACCTTCGGGCGCAGCGCTGCCGCGTATTTCAAGGTGCAGGGCGGCTTGCTGCTGCTCAACGGCACGGTGATGGCGCTGTCGCTGCTGCTGGGCGCGCGGATGGGGCATACGCTGATGTGGATTATCCTCAAGGGCATCACCTGCGCGGCGGTGACGGCGCTCCTGTACACGCTGGCGCTGGGGCGGACGGCAGAATATCGCTGGATGCTTGAAAAAGGGCGGAGTTTCTTGCGCAAATGGAGGAAGAAGGCATGATCGATCAGGAAATGCAGCACTGCCGCAAAATTGTGCGTTTTGACCCTACCATTTCAACAGCGAATCAGGGAGATTTCATCATCCGCAACGCCTGCGAGCATGTGCTGCACGACTGCTTTCCTGTGCAGCTGTCCGTCGCCGTGCCGGTTCGGGACAGGCTGTCGAAAGTGTCGATGAAGCACGTCGGCAGTGCGGATTTCGCATTTGTCTGCGGGACGAATCTGCTTTCCTCAGACATGCGCCGCCAAAGGATGTGGAATATCCACCTGCGGGACGCGGTGATGATGCGCTGCGGCGATTTGCACAAGCGGGAGCTGCTGAATTTCCGCCTGATTCGTGAGAAATTTCAGCGCACGCATGTCATTTTGCTGGGCGCAGGGTGGTATCAATACCAGGACGAGCCGACAGGATACACGAAGCGGATTCTAAAAGCGCTGCTGGATGGGCAGTACCTGCACGCGGTGCGCGACGAATACACGCGCCAGCGCCTGCTGAAACTAGGCATCACGAACGTGCTGAATACGGCGTGCCCGACAATGTGGGGGCTGACAGCCGACAAATGCGCGCAGATTCCGACGCACAAGGCGGAGCGCGTCGTGACAACGCTAACGGACTACCGCAGCAGCCCGGAGCAGGATGCGCAGATGCTGACCATGCTGCAAAAGCACTATCGCGAGGTGTATGTGTGGCTGCAAGCAGTCGAGGACTACGCCTGCCTGCGCCAAATGGATGCGCGCGTGACGCAGAATTTGCACCTGATTCAGCCGAATCTGCGAGATTACACGGCGCTTTTGGCGTCAGGCGGGATTGACTACGTTGGCACGCGGCTGCACGGCGGCATCCACGCAATGAACATGGGCTGCCGAAGCCTGATTCTGGCGGTAGACAACCGCGCAAGTGAAATCGCGAAGGACACGAATCTGCCCGTCCTGCCCCGCGGCGGGAATTTGGATGTGCTGGAGGAGCGAATCTGCTCCGTATGGGAGACGCAAATTGATTTGCCGACCACGGCAATTCGGCAATGGAAAAATCAGTTTCGCGAGACAGATGCAGAGAAAGTGCCTTGATTTTCGTATAAAATGCGGCTTTCTGCGCGGTAAGTATTGACAGTCGACTTGTAATTTGTTACAATATAGCTGGAATTGGGAAAGAGATTGCTATATCCACCGGGAGCACTGCGGCTCGCCGCGAAAAGAAAGATGGAAAGCAGCAATCGCTTGCCATTGGCACAACCATACGTCGTGCCGGAAGATTGCACAGAACAAGGAGTGAGGACGATGAAGGACAAAAAGTGGATGCGAAAGGCATTGTCTTTCCTGCTGGCGGTATTCATGGTGACGGGCAGTATGGGAACAGTGCTGACGGCGGCTGCAGAAGAGCCGGAAACTCCGCCGGCGGAAACGGTTGAGGTCGTGCCGACGGAAGCACCGGAAGCGACGGATGTTCCTAAGGTAACGGAAATCCCCGAAGCGACGGATGTTCCTGAAGCAACGGAAATCCCCGAAGCGACGGATGTTCCCGAAGCAACGGAAGCGCCCGAAGCGACGGATGTTCCCGAAGCGACGGAAATCCCTGAAGCAACGGAAATCCCCGAAGCAACGGAAATCCCCGAAGCGACGGATGCTCCCGAAGCAACGGAAACGCCCGAAATCGTGGACGAAGCAGCCGTAGATTACAGCCGCTCCGTGCTGGATAACGAGTTCTTTGACTCCGGCTTTGCCGCGACGTTCAGCAGCGCACAGCTGTACCTGAATCCGACGGGCGATGAGCTGGTTGGCCGGGTAACCGGCGTGGTGTATGTGACGCATCGTCCGCAGAAGGGTCAGCTGAATGAACGGATTCCCGTCTGCGTGTATGACCAGACGGCTGGCGTTGCATATGGCTATCTGGCGGCGGATGCAGTGCATCCTGTGCCGGAAGAGGGCATTGAGAATCAACGTCACACCGGTGTTTTCGCGAGCGGTGTGGAAATGCCCAGTGCCCTGCTGGTGCTTGCGGCTGCGACGGAAGAACCCGTGCCGACCCCTGCGCCTACGCCCGTGCCGACCGAAGAACCCGTTGTCGTCCCGACTGAGGAGCCTGCTGTCGTCCCGACGGAAGAGCCTGTTGTCGTGCCGACCGAAGAGCCCGTTGTCGTGCCGACCGAAGAACCCGCTGTCGTGCCGACCGAAGAACCCGTTGTCGTGCCGACCGAAGAACCCGCTGTCGTGCCGACCGAAGAACCCGTTGTCATGCCGACCGAGGAACCCGTTGTTGAGCCGACGGAAGAGCCCGCTGTTGAGCCGACCGAGGAACCCGCCTCGACCCCCGCGCCTACGGACGTGCCGGATGACCTCGAAAACATCGACCGCGCGGATGTGATTATTCCGGGCAAACCGACGTTCGAAATGGACAAGGCGACGGCGGAGCTTGGCGAGAATATCACCTTCACCATCCACACGAAGAACGCCACCAAGATTTTGATGTACATTGACGGCAGCGTCAACCGCTACATCTACGACGTACCCACTGACACGTCGACGCTTACCATGTCCTTCTCCTCGATGGGGAGCAACGGGGGCAAGCGCACCATCGCGTTCCAAGCCTACAACGGCAATACGCCCGGCGAAAAGTCCGCTGAACAAACGATTACGCTGACGAAGCCGTCTGTCAAGCCGCAGGTAACGGTAAAGAATATCGACAAGACGACCGTGGGTCTGGGCGAGAACATCACCTTCACCCTGAGCGTCAAGAACGCCACGAAGGTGCTGATGTACATCGACGGCAGTGTCAACCGCCGCTTCGAGGACATCACCCCCGACATGACGGAATACACCTTCACCATGTCCTTCTCTTCGCTGGGGAACAACGGGGGCAAGCGCGCCATTGCGTTCCAAGCCTATAACGGCACGACGGCGGGTGAAAAGACCTCCGAACGTGTTGTGACTGTCGCAAACGAAAGCCCGAACAAACCGACCGTGACCAGCTGGAGTTTGAACAAATCCACGGTTGATTTAAACGAAACCATCACCTTCACCATCAACACCAAGAACGCAACGAAGATGCGTGTCTACATTGATGGCAAGCTGAACCGCTACATCTACGACGTGAAGGACGGCGCGACGACATTCCAGATGTCCTTCTCGACGCTCGGCTCAAACGGCGGCGTGCGCACGGTGGCGTTCCAGCCCTACAACGGCAACACACCCGGCGCCATGTCCGACACCAAGACGATTACCATCAGCGTGGCGAACAAGCCGCAGGTTGAGCTGCTGAAAATTAGCAATTCGAACGCGACGCTGGGCGAAAACATCACCTTCACCCTGCGCATCAAGAACGCCACGAAGGTGCTGATGTACATCGACGGCAGTGTCAACCGCCGCTTCGAGAACATCACCCCTGACATGTCGGAATACACCTTCACCATGGCGTTCTCTTCGCTGGGGAACAACGGGGGCAAGCGTACCATTGCGTTCCAAGCCTACAACGGCGCAGTCGGCGGCGACAAGACCACCGCAACCACCATTTCCCTGACGAGCGGTTCGTCTGCTGCCCCCGTGATTGCGAATGTCAAGATTGACAAGACGACCGCGGTGCTGGGCGAGCAGATTAAATTCACTGTTTATCTGGACAACGCGACGAAGCTGCTGATGTATGTCGATGGGCAGGTGAACCGCCGCTTTGAGGACGTAACGACCAGCATGTCGAAGTACGAGTTCACGATGTCGTTCTCGTCGCTGGGGAATAATGGCGGCGTCCGTACGATTCAGTTCCAGCCTTACAACGGCACGACGGCGGGCGAAAAGTTTAAGGCGTACACGATTACACTGACGACGACCGTGGTCAACAAGCCGGAAGTCGTCAACTTCACCATGAATCCCAGCCGCGTGAAGCTGAATGTGCCGGTGACGTTCACGGTCAACACCAAGAACGCGACGAAGGTCGTCCTGTATGTGGACGGCAAGGCAAATACCAGCTACCCGACGACTGGCGATGTGACGGTTATCGAGCGCGCCTTCGCTTCGCTGGGCAGCGGCAACGGTGTCCGCACGATTCAGTTCAAGCCCTACTACGGAACGACCGCTGGCGAACTTTCCCCGGCGCAGTCCCTGACGCTGTATGTGACCGACGATCCGCTGACCGTGACCGTTCCTGCCGCGAAGCAGGGCGAGGACCTGACGGTGACGTGGACGGCTGCTGGCGGCGCAGCGAAGTATCAGCTGCTGCTGACCACGCCGGATGGCACGGCTGCGCTGCTGGGCGAAACGGCGGCACTGAACTACACGGTGCCGGGTCTGAAGCTGCTGCAGCCGGGCGACTACACCATCACGATTAAGGCGCTGTCCGGCAATACGGAGTTGGAATCTGTCAACAAGGCATTCACCGTGACGGGCGACTTCGTGTTCGCGGTTCGTGACGACTCGACGGGCATTGTGGTCGTCAAGTACAACGGCACGGCATCGACGCTGACCGTTCCGAACACGGTGGCGGGTCTGCCGGTGGTGGAAATCGGCGCGCAGGCGTTCGAGGGCAACACGAAGCTCAAGAGCGTAACCCTGCCCGCGACGATTGAAATCATTGGCCGCCGCGCGTTCGCGGAATGCAAGAACCTGCTGGAAGTCAAGTAAGGGTTCATTGGGATTACGAAAGCCGGGGATTGCTGGAAAGGCAGTCCCCGGCTGTTTTGCTGCGAAAAAAACATACTTGCGATTGACGTTTCCCTGCCTATCTGCTATCATAAGATAAGCGCCCGCTATATGCCGCACACAAAAGGAGGTATGCCCTATGGAGCAGCTTGAAGTTCTGACCGAAGTGCAGGATTTGCGGAAGGTTTGGCCGCATGAAGCACTGGATTTTACGCCGTGGCTGGCGAAGGATGAGAACATCGCGATTCTGGGCAATGAAATCGGCATGGAAATTGCAGTCGACGGAACAGAATCTGCTGTGGGCGATTTCAGCGTGGATATTATCGCGACCGATATTGCAACAGGGCAGAAGGTTATTATCGAAAACCAGCTGGAGGATACCAACCACGACCATCTGGGCAAGCTCATCACTTACGCCGCCGGAAAAGATGCGCAGACGATTATCTGGGTGGTAAAGCACGCACGCGAGGAACACCGCGCGGCGATTGAGTGGCTGAATAACCACACGGATGACGACATTGGCTTTTTCCTGTGCGAAATCCACCTGTATAAAGTCGGCAGCTCCAATCCTGCGGTGAAGTTCAGCGTGATTGAGAAGCCGAATGACTGGATTAAGAGCGTCAAGAAAAATCAGCAGCAGACAGAAAGCCAGCAGTTCCGCTTGGATTACTGGACAGCCTTCAATGAATATGCGTATGCAAACGCGCAGTTCGCAAGGCAATTTGGCAAGCGAAAAGCATCAAACAAAATGTGGATGAACCTGAGCATTGGCTCATCTGTTTATGATATTTGCTTACGCGCGGTTAAAACAGAAAATCTGCTTGTTGTTGAACTGTATATTCGCGGCGACAAGGACCTTTATCATCAGTTATTTGAAAAACAGAATGCCATTGAGCAGGAATTGGGCGTTGCGCTTGACTGGCGGGAACTGCCGGAAAAGAAAGCAAGCCGCATCATGTTGACACGTCAAGTCAATTTCGACGACCGCAGCGCGTGGAATGCACAGTTTGACTGGATGATGGAGATGTCACTGAAATTCAAGAAGGTTTTCAAGAAATACCTATAACTTAACTACCCCCCACGAAAAAATCCCCCGGAAGCCCATACTTCCGGGGGACAAACTATCTTATTCCGCCTTTGCGCTCTCTCTTGTATAATTCAGCAGTCCGCCATAGAGGATGCAGCCCTGCTGGCGCGCGGTCAGCGGCATCAGCACAATGTAATCCTCGTCCTTTGTGTCGTTGTGCAGCACGAACGTGTCGCTGCCGCTTTCCACCGTCTCGCGGACGTGCGGCAGACTCAGCGTGTCGCCCTGCGCGATGCGGTCGTAATCCGCCTCATTCTGGAACGTCAGCGGCAGAATGCCATTGTTGATGAGGTTCGCCTGATGAATACGGGCGAACGACTTCGCGACGACAGCGCGGATACCCAGATACAGCGGGACAAGCGCGGCGTGTTCGCGGCTCGACCCTTGCCCGTAGTTCATGCCCGCAACGAGGATGCCGCCGCCTTCCTTCTTCGCGCGCGCCGGGAACGTCGCGTCCACGGGCGTCAGGCAGAAGTCCGACAAGTACGGCACGTTCGAGCGGAACGGCAGGAGCTTCGCGTCCGACGGCGCAATGTGGTCGGTGGTGATGTTGTCCTCCATCTTCAGCAGCACCTTGCCGGAAATCGCGTCTGCCAGCGGCTTGCCCAGCGGGAAGGGCTGAATGTTCGGGCCGCGGACGACCTCCACCGTCTCCTCTTCGCCCGGCGCGACCGGAGGGATGACCAGATTGTCGTTGACGGTGTACGTCTCCGGCATCGGGATGTCGAGGTCAATGTCAAGGCAGCGCGGATCCGTCAGCACGCCAGTCAGCGCCGTGACAGCCGCCGTCTCGCAGGAGACAAGGTAAATGCCGGCGGATTTGGTGCCGCTGCGGCCGTAGAAATTGCGGTTGTTCGTGCGAACGGAGACGGCGTTCGTGCGCGGCGACTGCCCCATGCCGATGCACGGCCCGCAAGCGGATTCCAGAATGCGCGCGCCCGCCGCAATCATGTCTGCCAAAGCGCCGTTGCGCGCCAGCATCGTCAGCACCTGCTTCGATCCGGGGCCGATGACAAGGCTCACGTCCGGGTGCACAGTCTTGCCCTTCAAAATCCGGGCGACGCGCATCATGTCGGTATAGGAAGAGTTCGTGCAGGAACCGATAAACACCTGATCGACCTTAATCGGGCCGCACTGCTTGACGGTTTCCACGATGTCAGGCATATGGGGCTTCGCGACGAGCGGCTCAAGCGCGGTCAAATCAATGTCGAGGATTTCGTCATACGCCGCATCCGGGTCTGCGGACAGCGGCACGAAGTCCTGCTCGCGCTGCTGCGCTTTGAGGAACGCATGGGTCACTTCATCCGACGGGAAGATGGAGGTCGTCGCGCCGAGTTCCGCGCCCATGTTCGTAATCGTCGCACGCTCCGGGACACTCAACGTTTTCACGCCGTCGCCGATGTACTCCATCACCTTGCCGACGCCGCCCTTGACGGTCAGCCGGCGCAGGACTTCCAGAATAATATCCTTCGCCGCAACGCCGTAGGACAGCTTGCCATGCAGGCGCACGCCGACGACACGCGGGCACGCCAGATAATACGCACCGCCGCCCATCGCGACCGCAACGTCCAATCCGCCCGCGCCGATGGCAAGCATCCCGATGCCGCCGCCCGTAGGCGTATGGCTGTCCGAGCCGAGCAGCGTGTAGCCCGGCGCGCCGAAGCGCTCCAGCTGTACCTGATGGCAGATACCGTTGCCAGGCTTAGAGCAGTAAATGCCATGCTTTTTCGTCACCGTTTGGATGTAATAGTGGTCATCCGCGTTTTCAAAGCCAGTTTGCAGCGTGTTATGGTCAATGTACGCCACGGACTTCTTTGTCTTGACGCGCTTGACGCCCATCGCCTCGAATTGCAGGTACGCCATCGTACCGGTGGAATCCTGCGTCAGCGTCTGGTCAATGCGGATGGAGATTTCCGAGCCGGGAATCAGTTCACCGCTGAGCAGGTGCGCGGACAGGATTTTCTGGGTCAGATTCATCGCCATGAGGAAAGGACTCCTTTCATAATATGCACAATGCCCAAACGGGCAGAAACAGCCGAATGAACAGCTTCATGATACAGGATTCGGCGCGGTGCGTCAATGCTTTCGGGCGGAAAGAACACAAAAAGCGCAGGCTATGAAAAACTCGCCGGATGTTTTAGACATACAGCCTCTTGACAGCAAAGCTCCTATATGGTATTATTTGAAGTAAACTACTATATAGGAGCATTTGCATGAAAATGAACGGCGGATTTCTTGTTACCAAAATAAAACAGCTTGGAGACCGAATCTTTGAGAAGATTCTCAGCGAAAAGAATATTGATGCGTTCAATGGAGCCCAGGGGCGCATTCTTTATGTGCTGTGGCAGGAGGATGGTATCTCAATCAGGTCACTCTCGACTAAATGCGGATTAGCGATAACATCTCTTACTACGATGCTGGAAAGAATGGAACATCAAGGGCTGATAAGCCGTGTTCAGTCTGAAACGGACAAAAGGAAAACACTCCTGTTTCTGACTGAGAAAGCACATGCCTTAAAGGGCGAGTACGATTCTGTATCTGATGAGATGGGCAGCATTTACTACAAGGGTTTTTCAGAGGAAGAAATTACCCGGTTTGAGGAATGCCTCGACCGCATCAGAAAGAATCTTGAGGAGTGGCAGAAGTCATGAGTATTTGTATCAAAGATCAGATTCAGAACATGAATCTCGTCATCGGCTGCACAGTGGGGTGTGCATATTGCTATGCCCGCAACAATGTGAAGCGCTGGCATATGATTGATGACTTCACTGACCCTGAATTCTTTCCGGGTAAGCTCAGGATGATGGAAAAGAAACGTCCGCAGAACTTTCTTCTTACCGGCATGAGCGATCTC